>LFRM01082224.1_pt3 | contig 85482 bp, 83 predicted proteins | sample 618341 | NCBI WGS metagenome assembly LFRM01 (sample SAMN03654438, study PRJNA283298) | anaerobic digester metagenome | isolation source: pool of bioreactors CSTR01a, CSTR02a, and CSTR03a thermophilic anaerobic... | place: Denmark: Kgs. Lyngby | collected 2014-05-21 | reverse complement strand
TGAAAAAGCTGTGGAATACTTTGGCGGTTGTGTGGATTCCCGGAGGATTTTAATTTTTTCCGGTAAGGGAAACAACGGTGGAGATGGTTTCGTTGCTGCAAGACACCTGGCTAGCAAGGGTGCCGACGTAAAAGTATTCCTTCTTTATCCCCGTGAGGAGATTTTGGGGGATGCACTGGTTAATTTGGAAATACTGGAGAAATTGGGAGTTGTTATCTCCCCAGTTGGCCCGAGAGATATTCAAAGAGTAAAAATTGCCTTGATTTATGCCGATTTAGTAATCGATGCCATCTTCGGGACAGGCTTTAAGGGGAAAGCCAAGGGGACACCTGCATCAGTCATTGGAGCCATAAACGAGAGTTCAACTTCAGTTATCGCTGTCGACCTTCCGTCAGGGCTGGAGGCAGATTCCGGACAGGTGAAGGGACCCTGTATACGTGCTTCCTTTACCTGTACCTTAGGTCTCCCCAAGCCGGGCTTATATCTTTATCCAGGGGTAGAGTACTGTGGAGAGATTGAAGTTGCGAATATATCTCTGCCCGCCGGCTTAATAGAAAAAGGAAATTTTCAATTTAGTTTGGTTGACCGGGAGATGTGCAGCCAGTATCTTCCACCCCGGCAGTGGAACAGTCATAAAGGGGCTTTTGGACACGTTTTTGTTGCCGGTGGTTCTGTGGGTATGACCGGGGCAGTTGCCTTAGCCTCAGAAGCGGCTCTTAAAAGCGGTGCCGGGCTGGTTACAGCCTGTGTTCCCGGGTCACTAAACAGTATTTTGGAGAATAAGCTCACCGAGGTAATGAGTATCCCCCTCCCCGAAACCGAAAACCGTGTTTTGAACACAGAAGCGGCTGCAGTTCTCCTCCGGAAAGTGAAGAAAAATGATGTGGTTGCTGTTGGACCCGGGTTATCCACTTGTCCGGGTACGGACGGCTTTGTGAAGGAACTTTTGTTGAGGTGTCCGTGTCCAATAGTAATTGATGCAGACGGATTAAATATCATTTCAGGTAATCCTGATATGTTACTGGATTTGAAAGTCCCGGCAGTATTAACTCCTCACCCGGGGGAGATGGCCAGGCTGTTGGGCTGTTCGGCACAGGAAGTCCAGCAGGACAGAGTGAATATTGCCCGTCAATTTGCACGCCAATACGGGGTAGTTGTTGTCCTCAAAGGTGCCAACACAATTACTGCCGTTCCTGACAACAGTGTATTCATCAATACTACTGGTAATCCGGGGTTGGCTACGGCAGGCTCAGGTGATGTTCTTACCGGTCTTATTGCTTCCCTACTGGTTCAGGGGCTGCCTACTGAATATGCGGCTGCCGTGGGAACATATATTCACGGATTAACGGCAGATGACCTTCTTCCTACCTATGGCGAGAGGGGTATCACAGCCGGAGACGTTGCTTTTAACTTGCCCCGTACCATAATGCGGTTGGAAAAGCTTTATTTAAAGAGGTGACATTAATGCGTCCTGCCTGGGCGGAAATAAACCTGGCTAATTTAGGATTCAACATTCGTCAAGTAAGAGGTATCGTTAAACCTGATACAAAAATTATGGCCATCGTCAAAGCTGATGGCTACGGCCACGGGCTTTTTGAAGTAAGTGAGATAGCTTTAAAAAACGGGGCAGAGCGTCTGGGTGTAGCCATATTGGATGAGGCTCTTGCTCTGCGAAGCAAGGGGTTTAGAGTGCCGATACTGATTTTAGGCTATACACCTGCCTCCGACTTTCCCGATGTGGTGGACCACGGATTAATCCAGACAATTTTTGACTATGGTCAGGCGGAAATGCTATCCCGGGAAGCTTTAAAGAAAAACAGGAAAGTACCTATACATGTAAAAATAGACACGGGAATGGGAAGGCTGGGGTTGTTGGCCAGAGAAAAATCTATCGAGCAGCTGGAAAAAATCATGGAACTCCCCGGGATTTTTGTTGAGGGAATTTATACCCACCTGGCAAAGGCAGACAGCCAGGACAGGACCTACACAGTTGAGCAGTTAGAACGTTTTTTTTGGTTTCTGGGCAGGATTAAAGAAAAGAATATTTCTATACCTATCAAGCATGCTGCTAACAGTGCGGGAATATTGAACTATCCGGAAGCTCACCTGGATATGGTTCGCCCCGGGATTATTTTATATGGACTTTTCCCTTCCACCGATATGAAAAACGGGTCTCTAGCATTGAAGCCAGTGATGAGCCTGAAAGCAGAGGTGGCTTCAGTAAAGCATATTCCTGCGGGAAGTAGTATAGGATATGGATGTACTTACAAACTTGATAAGGACAGCATAATTGCCGTCCTTCCCTTAGGGTATGCTGACGGATATACAACACACTTTTCAAATAACAGTAACGTTTTAGTTCACGGACACCGGGTACCTCTGGTTGGTCGTGTATGTATGGACCAAATTATGGTTGACGTTACATCTGTTCCGGGGGTGTGTATCGGCGACGAAGCGGTATTGCTGGGAAAACAGGGGGATGAAGAGGTTACAGCTGATGATCTGGCTGAGAATGCGGGGGTAATAAACTACGAAATAGTATGTGGGGTCAGCAGCCGGGTACCGCGGAAATATTTATTATGAAATGATAACCCTTAACCAGAAGAATGCTTATTATTTCCTTTATTAGTTATTTCAATTTTTTCCGCAATACTTGCATTGATCAATTGGTTTAAGCTATAATTGATTATATCTGTACGTATTTACCGATTGCTTTAAACCTAGGAGGTGCTGTTGTGCCGGGGGTCAAGCGTATTATGATCAGTTTACCGGAAAGCCTGCTTGAAGAGGTTGACGGGTTGGCGATGCTGGAAAAGAGAAACCGCAGCGAATTTATTCGTGAAGCTATGAAGCTGTATATTTCGGAGAGGAAGAGACGCGCCATAAGAGAACAGATGAAACATGGATATCAGGAAATGGCCAAAATAAACTTATCGCTGGCAGAGGAAAACTATGAAGTAGAAAACGAAGCTCAGGAAATCTTCGAGAATCAATTAGCGGAGTGCAGGTAAAATGAACGTCAGGCGAGGCGATGTTTTCTACGCAGAGTTAAATCCAGTAATTGGTTCTGAACAAGGGGGAACCAGGCCGGTACTGGTTATTCAAAATGATATAGGCAATCAGTACAGTCCAACAACAGTCGTTGCAGCCATTACATCTCAAATACAGAAAGCAAAATTGCCAACTCATGTGGAAATAGACAAAAAGAAAGGCGGACTGGACAAAGATTCAGTTATTCTTTTGGAACAGATTAGAACTATAGATAAAAGTCGGTTGAGACATAAAATTGCTTTTTTGGATGAAGAAATCATGGAAAAAGTCAATCACGGACTGGAAATCAGTCTCGGTCTTGTTGATGTTTAACTTCTTTTAATTGAAAAACATTCCTACTTGGTCTCAAGTAGGTATTTTTGTTTACAGGCAACCATAATATTTCAAAAAAGGGCTGCGAGGTAGGTTATGGTTCCTGTTATTGGTATTACATGCCATCATGATTATTCCTCTAATAAGCTTACTGTAAGTAAGGGGTATATTCATGCTGTGGAAAGGTGCGGTGGATTGCCTCTCCTTTTGCCAGATGTTGTCTCAACAGATAATGTTCTTGGCCATTGTGCCGTTATTGACGGGTTGGTTTTAGCTGGCGGGGTTGATGTAGACCCAAAGTTTTTTGGAGAACAGCCCACGGGCACAGGGGAGATTACTCCTGAAAGGGACAGTTATGAAATTACCCTTGTCCGGGAGTTTCTTACTAAAGATAAACCGGTCCTGGCAATTTGCAGGGGACTGCAGGTTTTGAATATTTGCGCCGGCGGAGATATATACCAGGATGTCAACAGTCAGATAGAGAGAGTAATTAAGCACATGCAGCAGGCACCCAAATGGTACCCGACTCACAATATTTCCCTAAAAAGGGGGAGCAAGCTGCAAAAAATAATCGGGAAATCCAGCACATATGTTAATTCATTTCACCACCAGGCTCCGAGGAGGATAGCCCCCGGTTTTGAAGCTACTGCGTGGGCGGAAGACGGCATTATTGAAGCCATAGAATCTACAAACCACAGTTTTGTCCTGGGGGTGCAGTGGCACCCGGAACAGATGTTTTTTCAATCCAGCGACCAGCAGGCTTTGTTACGGGCCTTTATTAGGGCTGCAGCGGAAAGGAAGAACGCTAATGGCAATAGGACTTACTAATGCTTATTTAATAACAATGGATGACCGGAAGGATTTTTTTCTGACGCCGGGTTGGATTGTAATTGACGGAAACAGGATCCGGGAAGTAAGCGATTGCAGCCAAATTCCGGGAGACTGTAGCAAAGTTATCGACCTGAAAGGGAGAGTTGTCACTCCCGGACTGATCGATGCTCACACCCACTTGGGACTTTATGAAGAAGGCAATGCAAAAGATGGAGATGACACCAATGAGACAAGCAGCCCTGCCACTCCACACCTTCGTGCAATTGACGGTATCAGCCCCAGGGATATTGGGTTCACGGCTGCCAGGGAAGGTGGCGTAACATGTGTCTGCTGCCTCCCGGGAAGTACAAATGTTATTGGCGGCCTGGGATCTGTGGTAAAAACAGTTGGCAGTGTAATAGACAGAATGGTATTAAAAGAAAGCTGCTGCCTAAAAGTGGCCTTTGGTGAAAATCCCAAACGGACGTATGGAGATAAGAAAGAGAGCCCAGTAACCAGAATGGCTGAGGCCGCTTTGCTGCGGGAAAAATTAGTACAAGCCCTGGAGTGGAAAAAAGAGAATGCTTCTTCTCCAAAAAGAGACCTGCGTCAGCAGGTTTTAATAGATGTCCTGGAAGGGAAAATTTCCATGCGTGTTCATGCTCACCGGGCTGATGATATAATGACTGCTATCAGGATAGCCGATGAATTCGGTATTCATATTGTTTTGGAGCACTGTATGGAAGGGCATTTTATAGCTGATGAAATAGCAAAGCGTTCAATACCTGTAGTATATGGACCGATGTTTTTGGGGCGCGTCAAGCAGGAGTTAAGAGAAATGGATGAAAGTACGCCGGGGGTACTTTCCCAGGTGGGGGTAAAAGTTGCTCTGACAACGGATCACCCCGAGATAAGTATCCGGCATTTACGTCTTTGTGCCGGAGTTGCAGCAAGAGAAGGAATGCCTGAAAAAGCAGCGTTGAGGGCAATTACTATTGACGCCGCGGAAATTCTTGGTGTTTCTTCACGGGTAGGAAGCCTCACTCCTGGAAAGGATGCAGATTTAGTAATCTGGACGAGCAGTCCCTTTGAAATGATGAGCAGGGTTGAGGCTGTGATCATAGATGGACGCCTGGTATACGACAGACTGGAAAGCTTAAATGGAGGGGGATACTGGGGTGAATAGGCACAGAGCTTATTCAACAAGGAAACTGACCGTTATGGCATTATTTGTGGCCATAGGAACGATTACGGCTCAAGTCCTGCGGGGCCGGCAAGGGCTTATCCCATGCAGCACGCCATAAATGTACTGGTGGCCGTGCTGTTAGGGAGCAACACTGGCTTTTATTCTACTCCGCTTCTTGCCCAGGAGAGATTTGTTCTGATACTGCCTGAAAGCTCCCCGAAAGGGGTTTTTTATATAAAACCTAATACCTTTAATTTTGAAATACTAAAAGGGAAACAATCAGCATTTCCAGAAATGTTAACCAAAGAATTCTGGGGGAGGGGAAAATGAAAGAACCTGCCATAGAGACTATAGAATTTAAATCCTTTGAGCAGTTGAGGGACACTTGTCTAAAGTGCAGCGGGTGCGGTTTGAGAGCCGGGGCCAAACAGGTTGTTTTTGGAAAAGGGAACCCTTGTGCTGATATTATGTTTGTTGGGGAGGCACCCGGGAAACAGGAAGATGAACAAGGAGAGCCTTTTGTAGGTGCTGCCGGAAATTTACTTGACAAAATATTTGCAGCTGCAGGAATAAACAGGGATGATGTGTTTATTACTAATGTTGCCAAATGTAGACCCCCGGGCAACCGGTTTCCCCGTCCTGACGAAGTGGAAACCTGCAGATGGTATCTTAACGCCCAGATAAAATTTATCGATCCTTTAATTATTGTCTGTTTGGGGGCATTAGCTACTAAAACGTTAATAAATCCCCAGGCAAGAATCACTCGCATCCGCGGTCAATGGTTTGAAAAGAACGGGATAAAAATTCTCCCTACCTATCATCCTGCTGCCCTTCTTCGGGATCCCGGAAAAAAGAGGCCAGTATGGGAGGATTTTCAGGAATTGATGCGGGTTTACAAGGAAATGATTACCCGTCAAATGACTATCGACTGGTAGATGTTTGTAATTTATGGTCTTGGCTATACTTTATAATGTACCTGTGGACCCGTGGGGTGATATTTTTGCTGCAGTTTTATGTTCCAACAGCTGAAGACATGGTTGAATTAGGCCGGGTAATTGGAAAACTACTTCGTTCCGGTGATATTATTGCCCTGGTTGGAGATTTGGGTATGGGTAAGACTACACTGGTTAGGGGAATTGGTAAGGGTTTGGATATTGACAGTCATATTACCAGTCCAACCTTTACTTTGATTAAGGAATATTCGGGAAGATTGCCCCTGTACCATATCGATGTTTACCGTTTGGATGAACCTGAAGAGATACTCCTGCTGGGGTTTGATGAACTGCTTTCCGGCGACGGGGTGGTGGTAGTGGAGTGGGCAGACCGAATCCATTCACTGCTGCCTAAAGACCGTTTGGAGGTCCGGTTAAACAGGCACAGGGATATCCGCAAAGTAGAAATAGAATCAAAGGGAACAGGCTATGAGGGTTTGTTAGAGGAGTTGATATTTTTTGCTGGTACTGGCATTGGACAGTGCTACCAACGTGGCTAGCTGTGCAGTTGTAAAGGAAGACAATATTTTGGTTGAATTTACCCTAAACACAAGCAAGACTCATTCTGAACGTTTGATGCCTCTTTTGAGTCAAGCTTTGGATTATGCAGATCTTACCCTGGAGGAAATTGACGGTTTTTCCGTTTCTATCGGACCGGGGTCATTTACCGGGCTGAGGATTGGCCTTGCAACAATCAAGGCTTTGGCTTTTTTTACCCAGAAACCCTTGGTTGGTATTTCAACTCTTGATGGATTAGCGGCGAACCTTTCTCATACAAGTGGTTTAATATGCCCAATTCTAAAAGCCCGAAGAAATGAATTGTATTCTGCTCTTTATTTAAATTCTCCGGGTGGCCAGGAGAGGATATCTGAATACATGGTTATCAGTCCTGAAAAACTGGTTGCTTTTTTCGCAGAATTAAGACCGGAGGAAATCACCTTCCTGGGGGACGGTACGTCAATGCTGCCAAATAATTTACAAGATGTATTAGGACCAGGATGTGTAACGGCTTCTGAACTTGACCGTCTTGCCAGAGCGGCATCAATCGGGTTCTTGGGCCTTAAGAGGTTAAAAAAAGGGGAACATGACGACATCAATTCCTTGAGCCCTTTTTATATTAAAGCTTCAGCTGCAGAAGACAGATTACGCCAAAAAACTGTGACCTGTGAGGGGGAAGGTAATGGTTGATCTTGACAAATTACAGATACAGCCTATGCAGGCTGACCATTTATCCAGTGTTTTGGAAATAGAGAATGTTTCCTTTCCAACTCCTTGGTCATACAGGTCATATATGGGGGAACTCACACGGAACAATTTTGCCCATTACTTTGTAGGCTTAATTGAAGATAAAGTGGTTGGTTATATTGGGATATGGATCGTTTTGGATGAAGCCCATATTACTACCATTGCTGTTGCCCCGGAATTCCGGGGTAATCACATTGCCGAAAGGTTCATTGAGTTTGGTGTTGAATATTCAAAAGTTTGGGGAGCTGAAAAGATGCTCCTTGAAGTCCGTGTATCCAATAAAGCAGCCCAAAAGGTTTATAAAAGGATGGGGTTTGTGGAAATTGGGGTGCGAAAACAATACTATAGCGACACCCTTGAGGATGCCATAGTGATGTTAAAGAGGTATGATGATTTAACTGATATTAAAGAAAGAATCGATTAAAGAAGGTATCTTAAACTGGTGGGTGACAGGATGATGTACAGAAACAAAATTTTGGCTATTGAAACATCCTGCGATGAGACTTCGGCAGCCATTGTTGCTGATGGGCGTTATGTTTTATCAAATATTATATCTTCCCAAATTAATGTGCATCAGAAATTTGGAGGTGTAGTTCCTGAAATTGCTTCACGGAAACATGTTGAAGCAATTGTACCGGTGGTACACCAGGCTTTTTCCGAGGCTTCCTGCGGATATAACGAAATTGACGGAGTAGCGGTTACATATGGTCCGGGCTTGGTGGGTGCTTTACTGGTAGGTTTGTCTTTTGGAAAAGCGGCAGCATATGCGTTGGGAGTTCCTCTAATAGGAATTAACCATCTTGTGGGACATTTATACGCGGGATTTCTGGAAGATCCTGATGTAGAGTTTCCACTGATAGCCCTTGTAGTGTCCGGGGGGCATACCAGTATCATCTATGTTCCCCAACATGGCTGTTTCACAGTACTTGGAGAAACCCGGGACGATGCTGCCGGCGAAGTACTGGATAAAGTAGCCAGAGCCATGGGTCTGGGGTATCCTGGTGGCCCTGAAATAGAAAAAAAGGCTGCTTTAGGGAACCCCAAGAAATATGAATTCCCCCGGGCGTGGCTTGAGAAAAACAGCCTGGATTTCAGCTTCAGCGGGTTGAAGTCTGCATTATTGAATTTTTTACATAACGCAGAGCAGAGGAACGAAAAACTATCTGTCAACGATGTAGCTGCTTGTTTCCAAGAGGCGGTAATCGATGTTCTGGTTGAAAAGACAGTATTAGGTGCAGTACAAAATAACGTAAAGACAGTCATGATGGTAGGAGGAGTGGCCTCAAACAAAAGGCTCCGCTTACGAATGAGAGAGCGACTGGGTGAGGAAGGAGTACGCCTTGTAGTACCTTCTCCCGAGCTGTGTACGGACAACGCAGCAATGATCGGCTGTGCCGCCTATTACAAAATGCGCTGCGAAAAATTTTCCGATTTATTCCTGAACGCGGTCCCTAATTTAGGTCTTGATGTCGGAAATTACCAATAATACACTGTGTTTTATGTGGATATTGTGGATAAGCCTGTTAATAAGTTGAATGTAAAAAGGAACAACTGTGGATAAAATAGGGGGGCGATGCATGAATATTGAATATATTTATCAATAATTATGAAACAAATAGAATTCATTTCTGTCTCGAAAACTCTCAGATTTGGAAATATATCAAAGATAGACAAACTCCGGGTATGCTCTTTTTTGATTTTTTGTGAAGGGGTGGGCCTATGAAGGGAGAAATAAGGCGAAGGGTTTTGGAACAAAGAAAAATGATGTCTCCGAAGGAGGTGAATGAAAAGAGTAAAAAGATTCAGGAAAAGCTTTTTCGGACTTCCTATTATCAGACTTCCAGAACGATAATGACCTATGTTGATTTCCAAAACGAAGTGGAGACCCGGAGTATTATTAAGAGGGCCCTTAATGAGGGGAAAAATATTGTTGTTCCTTTGTGCGGACCTAATTTTAGTTTGCTACCTGTAAAGATTGACAGCTTTGACGATCTTGAAAAAGGTACAAGGGGTATTTTGGAGCCGACCAAGAAACACGATATTGTTGATGTAAAAAAGCTCGATATTGTCCTGGTGCCGGGTATTACCTTTGATAGGAGCGGCCACAGGCTTGGTTATGGTTTGGCTTACTATGACAGATTTTTAACTCAACTGTCTCCGTCGACAATAATTATTGCGTTGGCCTATAGTTTTCAATTGGTTCAAACACTTCCTTTTGAAGACCATGATCAAAAGATGAATTTAATAATAACGGAAAATGAAATGATACACTGTTAATGAACTCAAACTTTTATTCTTTTTTATTCTTTTATGAGAGAATAAATTTTGCAATATTTCAGTTTATTTATAATTATCAAATTTTCCCGACTTTTCATGTCGGGTGTTTTATTGTTTGGAATAGTTGACGGATTTGGTAAGTGAGGGCAACTCTGTTGGAGATTTGAGTAAAACTAGGAAAGGCCATCTATTCACAGGTATAATTAAAATAAAAGTTGGAAATATTTTTCTTATGGAGCGGTATACGGAAAATTTTGAATGCACAAGAAATTTTAAGCTTTTTCCCAATAATTCAGGAATACAACCTCTATTAAGCTCAAATCTACCTGTTGTCGGAGTTGCATTGCAGGAATCTCATTAATATTATTATATGTGAGTATTAGCACTCACCAATAACGAGTGCTAATAATAGAGTAAAATCTTAACTTAAGAAGGAGGGTTAAAAAACATGAATATTAAACCTCTAGGTGATCGCGTGGTTGTTAAAGTAATGGACACGGAGGAAAGAACCGAAAGCGGCATTGTCCTCCCCGATACCGCTAAGGAGAGACCCCAACAGGGTAAGATTGTAGCGGTAGGTCCTTCCGCCTCAGAAAAAGCAGGCATTGACTTAAAAGAAGGAGATAGAGTAATCTATTCCAAATACGGCGGAACGGAAATCAAATACGAAGGGGAAGAATACTTAATTTTAAATTGCGAAAATGACATTCTGGCTGTCATTAGCTAATAGCATCAGGTCAAATTGAAGGAGGGAGCTTTATAATGCCAAAAACTATTTTGTACAGCGAAGATGCACGAAAAGCGATGGAGCGCGGTGTAGATACTCTTGCAGAAGCTGTTCGCGTTACCCTTGGGCCGAAAGGCCGTAATGTGGTTCTGGAAAAAAAGTTTGGTACTCCTGTTATTACAAATGACGGTGTTACCATTGCCCGGGAAATAGATGTAAAAGACAGATTTGAAAACATGGGTGTGGAACTAGTCAAAGAAGTGGCCACAAAAACCAACGATGTAGCCGGTGACGGTACAACTACAGCTACAATTCTTGCTCAGTCAATGATCAAGGAAGGGTTGAAAAACGTAGCTGCCGGCGCCAATCCTATGAGCCTTAAAAGAGGTATTGAAAAGGCGATTAAAATAGCCGTGGACGAGCTTCAAAAATTATCCAAGCCCATTGAAAGTAAGGAAGCTATCAGTCAAGTTGCTTCTATTTCGGCCAATGATCAGGAAATTGGCGACCTTATTGCTGATGCAATGGAAAAAGTGGGTAAAGACGGTGTGATTACCGTTGAGGAGTCCCAGAGTATTGGTACTACACTGGATGTTGTTGAAGGTATGCAGTTTGACAGGGGATATATTTCCCACTATATGGTAACTAACACGGAAAAGATGGAAGCCGAGCTTGATGACCCCTATATCCTGGTAACAGATAAAAAGGTTGCAAGTATTCAAGAAGTTCTTCCTATACTGGAAAAAGTGGTCCAGGCCGGCAAACCCTTGCTGCTGATTGCAGAGGATGTTGAAGGTGAAGCCCTGGCAACGTTTATTGTTAACAAGATTAAAGGCACATTCCAGTGTGTTGCAGTAAAAGCTCCTGGATTTGGTGACAGAAGAAAGGCTATGCTGGAAGACATTGCAATACTGACAGGCGGTCAGGTAATCAGCGAAGAAAAGGGTCTAAAACTGGAAAATACTGCTCTGGATATGTTAGGCCAGGCTCGCCAGGTTCGTGTTGCTAAAGAACATACTACCATTGTTGAAGGCCGCGGCACACAGGAAGATATTGAAAACAGAATTGCGCAGATTCGCAGGCAGCTTGAAGAAGCTGAAGGAGACTATGAAAGAGAAAAACTCCAGGAGAGAATGGCTAAGCTTGCCGGCGGGGTTGCTGTTATCGGTGTTGGTGCTGCAACTGAAACCGAAATGAAAGAAAAGAAATTGCGCATTGAAGATGCCCTGTCTGCAACTCGTGCTGCTGTAGAGGAAGGCATTGTAGCAGGGGGTGGCGTTGCGCTGATTGATATTATCCCCGCATTGGAAAAGCTGGAACTTGAGGGGGATGAGTTGACAGGCCTCAACATTGTTAAGAAAGCCCTCCAGGAACCCCTGCGCCAGATTGCTAACAATGCAGGTGTTGAAGGTTCCATAGTTGTGGAAAGAGTAAAAAATGAACCTGTAGGTGTTGGTTTTAATGCTGTTACTGGTGAGTACCAAAATATGATTGAGGCAGGTATTCCTGACCCGGCTATGGTAACCAGGTCTGCCCTGCAGAACGCTGCTAGTATCGCCGCCATGTTCCTAACGACAGAGGCTGTTGTGGCGGAAGATCCGGAAGAATACAAAAAGAACGATTTCGGTGGTTCCGGAGTAGATCCCAATATGATGATGTAAAAAAAGCCCGCTTCGGCGGGCTTCAGACTGTAGACAAAACCCGTTTTCAGGCCGCAAGGCATGGAAACGGGTTTGCTATCAAAGTAAAGATTTTTGAAAATCCAGTTCCACAGGGAAGGTAATCAGGTGTTGTCGGAGGTAGCATGTTTGTTTTCTGCTTCCATATGGCGATCTTCTTCAAATTCATGCATGCAAACCGCTTCGGTGGTTTTTTTACCTTTAAGAAAATTATGTTTTTCAAATTAACCGTGACAGCAGCAATAGTCTTCTACGCCCGAAACGATGGGACTGTATCTAACTGGAGCTGCCCCGGTGCCCCCCGGTTTACTTCTATGCTTTGCTAAGAGTTGTCGCCGCTATTCAAATTGCCAGGCTGGGGTCCGTAGAAGCCTTTAGATGTCCGAAATGGGGCAATTTGTCTTTTGAAAAGTAAGGCAGAGCACTTGTAATATTTGTAAGCAGAAGTATAGTTTGTGTTTTTTGCAAAAAAGTAGGAATTATGGCAGGAGTTGAAGAAATATGAACTACCTATAAGCAACGACCGTGTTTTAAAAGGGGGTGCGTTACATGTACGATGTTACATTAATTCCCGGCGATGGCATTGGTCCGGAAGTTGCCGCGGCAGCAAGATTGGTCATTGATGCTGCAGGAGTAAATATTTGCTGGGAAGTGAGGCAGGCTGGTGAAGCGGCTATTAAAGAATATGGAAGCCCTTTACCTGGGGCAGTGATGGACTCAATCAACCGGAATAAGGTGGCTTTAAAGGGACCATTAACTACGCCAGTTGGTGCCGGATACAGGAGTGTTAATGTAGCTTTACGCAGGACCCTTGATTTATATATTAATCTTAGGCCAATACAATCCTATAAAGGCATTAAATCCATATATCAAGATATTGACCTTGTAATTATAAGAGAGAATACCGAAGATTTTCATACGGGAATCGAACATATGGTAGGCGAAGATGCTGCTGAAAGCATTAAAGTTATTACCCGAAAGGCTTGTGAAAGGATAATACGTTATGCTTTTGAGTATGCCAAAAAGAATGGTCGTAAGAAAGTAACGGCTGTACACAAAGCTGACATAATGAAATGCACCGATGGGTTATTTCTTGAGACTGCGAGACTTGCTGCTGCTGATTACCCGGAGTTAGAATTTGAAGACCGGATTGTGGACAATATGGCAATGCAGCTTGTCAGAAAACCGGAAGAGTATGATGTCTTGGTAATGCCCAATATGTATGGGGATATTTTGTCAGATCTATGTGCCGGACTAGTGGGGGGTCTTGGCGTTGCTCCTGGAGCTAATATTGGCGACAAGTTAGCCATTTTTGAACCAGTTCATGGCACTGCCCCAAAATATGCTGGAAAAAACGCGGCCAACCCTACGGCTATGATTTTGTCCGGTGTTTTAATGCTGGAATACCTTGGTGAGTTTGAGGCTGCTATAAAGATACGGGAGGCACTTGAAAAAGTCTTTGTCGAAGGGAAAGTCCGGACCAAGGATTTAGGCGGAACGGCATCGACATCCGAGTTCGCTGAGGCAGTTGCGGCTAAAATTTAACCGGCCAATCACCCATATATTACCTCAAATAATTTTCATTTCCTCCAAGTATGCATTAGATTAGAACAGAATTTGCTCGGGGAGGAAGTGAAAACCTTGGTGTTAAATTTCTCTGCAAAGAATGTTATTATTCTTTTAATTCTATTGGTAATTGTGGGTTCGGCCGCCTATTTAATATACGAGGAAACAAAAATTGTTCCTATAGATTTGTTAGAGGAGTCCATGGATAAAACTTTCGGAGCCAAAAGCTACTCCTTTGGGGTGGAAACCACCTTAATAGTTGATGGTAAAGAAAGGCCTTTAAGCAATATCAAGGGGAAAAAAGATGCCCAAAACAATTATCATATTACCGGAACAATGCTCAGACAAGGTGTTGAAGTCTATCAAATAAAAGATACAACTTATTTACGAGAAAACAACAGCGATAAGTGGATGGTGATGGAAAAAAATAATATCATGACTATGCAGCAGTTCACTACGGAAATTAACCCTTTAAGCAATTTCAGCTTTGCTGTGCCTGAAACAGTAGACTTGATTGGAAAGGAAAAAGTCGGTGACAGGAAGTGCATCGTATTAGAGTGTATACCTCACGTAGAAAACCAGTTTTTGAACCTCCATTGGAAGAACTTTCGGTATAAGCTGTGGATTGATAAAGGTAAGAAAGTAATTACTAAGGCAGAAGTGACAGCGGAGAATAAGGAAAACTCGAAATCACTGTTAGATCTTAAAGTAACTCTGGGAGATTTTAATAAGGTTGACACTATATCGGCACCGAAAGTTGACTCGTAAAAACTTTATGGGAAATGGTTTGTTAATGCAAAGTGCGACAGGGGGCTTCTTCTGTTGCATTGTGTTTTTTTTTTGACCAGAATAACCTGATCTTAAGTTTAACATCTAAATAAAGTATTGAGCTTATTGGAAGGATAAAAGGTAGAAATAATCGAAATAGCAGAAATGATAGATATTGAAGAAATTTGTAAACTTAGGGAAGAAACGGTGGGTGTGTAAATTGGAAAAGGTTGACAAGGTTGAAGTATTGATTTCTGAAGAACAATTGGAGAAAAGGGTCCGTGAGATAGCTGAAGCAATTAACGAAGATTTTCAGGGCAAGGAAATACTGCTTGTAGGAATACTAAAGGGAGCGGTTATATTTATGGCTGATATTGCGCGCCGGCTTTCCCTGCCTGTCACTATGGATTTTATGGCGGTTTCCAGTTACGGCTCTGCTACTAAATCTTCAGGTGCTGTACAGATTATTAAGGATATTGAAATGAGTATTGAAGGCAAAAATGTGATCGTTGTTGAGGACATCGTTGACAGCGGCTTGACCCTAAAATATCTTCTCGAGAACCTTTGGGCCCGGGGTCCTGAAGACGTTAAAACCTGTGTTTTGTTGGACAAGCCCGAGGCAAGACAGGTGGAAGTTCCCATTGATTATAAAGGGTTCGAAATTCCTAATCAGTTTGCTGTAGGTTATGGCTTAGATTATGACCAGAAGTATAGAAACCTGCCTTATGTTGGAGTGCTGGATTCTCTGTAACAGTGAAAAAACAATATATCGTTGGAGGCAGTTTAATGGATGATTTAAGATTTCACCATGAATCAATTGTCATTATTGATTTTGGCGGTCAGTATAATCAGCTGATCGCGCGTAGAATCAGGGAACTCAAAGTGTACTGTAAGATGATTACACATAGGACGCCTCTGGAAAAATTAAGGGCAATGAACCCCAAAGGAGTTATTCTTTCCGGTGGACCATCCAGTGTTTATGAAGAAGGTGCTCCTCAGGTAGATAAAGGAATATATGATCTGGGTGTACCGGTGTTGGGTATTTGTTACGGAATGCAGTTTATGGCTGCCAGCCTGGGGGTTATAGTGGAAAAGGGAAATACCCGGGAGTATGGGAGGACCAGCTTAAAAATAATTGACAGGGAAGATCCCTTATTTGCAGGGCTCCCCACTGAACAGGAGTGCTGGATGAGTCATGGGGACTACATTAAGGCTCCTCCTGAGGGATTTACGGTAACTTCAAAGACCGATGGAATCCCTGTGGCTTCAATGTCATGTCCTGCCAGGGGTCTTTATGGAGTCCAATTTCACCCGGAAGTAAAACATACCCCCTATGGACAGGAGATGCTGAAAAACTTCGTATTCAATGTCTGCGGCTGTAGTGGCGACTGGAGTATGGAAGGATTTATATCCGAGGAAATTGAACGAATCCGTGAAGAAGTTGGGAGGCAAAAGGTTATCTGCGGCCTCAGCGGAGGTGTTGATTCTTCGGTAGCTGCACTGCTGGTGCATAAAGCAATTGGCGACCAATTGTCATGTATATTCGTTAACCACGGCCTGATGCGGCAAGGGGAAGTAGAACAAGTTTGCCGGGTTTTTGGTCAGGAGTTTGCAATGGACTTTCATTTCGTTGACGCTGAAGAACGTTTTTTGTCTAAGCTTAAAGGGGTTACTGACCCTGAACGCAAGAGAAAGATAATTGGCGAGGAGTTTATTCGGGTATTTGAGGAGGAAGCAAAAAGGCTGGGAAGTGCAGACTATCTTGTTCAAGGGACTTTGTATTCAGATGTTATCGAAAGCGGTACGGATACGGCTGCCCGGATAAAAAGTCACCATAACGTTGGCGGTCTGCCGGAGGATATGCAGCTCAAACTCATTGAACCTCTAAGGGATTTGTTCAAGGATGAAGTTCGGAAGGTTGGAGAGGAGCTGGGACTTCCACATGAAATTGTATGGCGACAGCCTTTCCCCGGACCGGGGCTTGGGGTGCGCATTGCAGGTGAAGTATCCCGGGAAAAAGTTGAGATTGTACGGGCCGCAGATGCCATCGTTCGGCAGGAAATAACGGCGGCAGCATTAGACCAAGATATCTGGCAGGCATTTGCTATACTTTTGGATATAAAGAGCGTAGGTGTTATGGGAGACAAAAGAACATATGCTTACCCGATTATTGTCAGGGCGGTTATCAGTGAGGATGCTATGACTGCTGACTGGGCCAAGCTGCCCTATGAAGTCCTTGAGCGCATATCGTCGAGAATTACAAATGAAGTGGATGGGGTAAACCGGGTACTGCTGGACATAACCTCAAAGCCCCCGGGGACAATCGAGTGGGAGTAATTAAATTGACATTTTTCCCTGGGTTTGTTAATATTTTATTAGACGAAAGTGTGCCTAGGGTTCCGCACTCAGGGTTCTTAGTGGTCAGGTCCAAGTGGCACAGGCACTTTTGAGTGCTACACCGGAGGGACAAAATCCCCGTCGGGTAGGTTTCGGCTCTACCCGACGGGGATTTACTTTTATAATTAAAAATACACATATACTTTGTATCGAAAGGGGAGAGAAAGATGTCCCAACCCTTGGTTGCCATTGTAATGGGAAGCGACAGCGATTTACCGGTAATGCATGAAACATCAGCTGTCTTGGAGGAATTGCACATCTCCTTCGAAGTGAGCATTGCATCTGCCCACAGGACTCCTGAGGAAGTTCAGCAGTTAGCTGCCAATGCTGCATCAAGGGGGATTCGGGTAATTATTGCCGGTGCAGGAGGTGCTGCCCATCTTCCGGGAATAATTGCAGCCCATACCACCCTGCCGGTAATTGGTGTGCCCATTTCGGCGCCTCCTCTTAACGGGACAGATGCTTTGTACTCAATTGTCCAGATGCCCAGAGGAATACCTGTTGCGACTATGGCAGTAAACGGGGCGAGGAATGCGGGAATCTTTGCTGCCCAGATTCTTGCCCTGGAAAATAGGGATATAAATGATAGATTGATTGAATTTAAACGGCAGCTTGCCGAAAAGGTTGAGGAAAAGAACAAACAACTGCAGCAGTTGGGGATAGACGGTTATCTTTTTGAAACCAGAAAAAAATGAGAACGGCCCAGGCGGATTTATTCTTGCCTGGGTATTGCAGTTTTTACCGGGCAACCAGGCAATAAAATTTTAATGGGGTATTGTTTTCTCATTGTGCGCCAAACAACAAGAAATTTCCACTCCTGGCGACTGGCAAAAAATTTGAGCACCCTGCAGTCGCTTCTGAAATTGGGAAACGGGGCGGCAGCGGGATAAAAGGATAGATTTAGAAGGTGATTTTGGCAAGAACAGAGAGGCTTACCGGAAATATGGAGTAGACCTCAAGGAGGTGAGATCAATATGTATAAAGCGGAAATTTACATTACTTTAAAAGAGGGAGTTCTGGATCCCCAGGGGTCTGCAGTAGAAAAAGCACTGCATTCCATGAATTTTAGGGGTGTTCAGGAGGTTAGGATTGGAAAGTTTATGCAGGTTGTTCTTAGTGCGGACAGTTTAGAGGCAGCTAATCAACAGGTTAAAGAAATGTGCGACAGCCTGCTGGCTAATCCTGTAATAGAAGAATACACCTTTAACTTGCAGGAGGTAGAAAAATGAAAGTTGGGATAGTAGTATTCCCGGGGTCAAATTGCGATCTTGATGTAAAATATGCTGTCCAGGATGTAATGGGACATGAGGCGGAATATATTTGGCACCGGAATAAAGACGTGGGCAAATATGACTGTATTGTGCTCCCTGGAGGCTTTTCTTACGGGGATTACCTGCGGGGAGGTGCAATAGCCCGTTTTTCTCCTGTTATGGAGGCAGTTTCTGAATATGCCCTGGGCGGTGGCCTGGTATTAGGGATATGTAATGGTTTCCAAATTCTCCTTGAAGCAGGACTTTTGCCAGGAGCTATGCGTAAGAATGACAACCTGCAGTTCCGGTGCCAAAATACACACCTGCGGGTAGTAAATTCAAAAACTCCCTTTACCAATGCCTGCAGGAAAGGAGAGATACTTCAAATACCTATAGCCCATTCCGATGGAAACTATTACGCCGATGCCGAAACACTGAAAGAATTGGAAGATTCGGGACGGGTTGTATTCAGGTATTGCAATCCTTCCGGTGAACCGACGCCGGAGTCTAATCCCAATGGCTCTGTTAATAATATTGCCGGGATTTGCAACCATGGGGGGAATGTTTTGGGAATGATGCCTCACCCGGAAAGGTGCATGGAAGAGATAATGTCAGGTACCGACGGAGTAAAAATATTTATCTCCATGATTAATTTCCTGGAAGGAGGCGGAGGACTTGAGTAAACCTGCGTGGCGGGAGATGGGCCTACGGGAAAATGAGTATAATTTGATAAAAAAAATATTGGGTCGGGAACCCAATTTCGTAGAACTTGGAATGTTTGCCGTAATGTGGTCGGAACACTGTAGCTATAAAAACTCGAGGGCTGTTTTGAAGCTTTTTCCTACTACGGGTGATTGTGTAATGCATGGTCCCGGAGAAAATGCCGGTGTGGTAGATATTGGGGACGGCAAGGCATTAGTTTTTAAGATCGAAAGCCATAATCACCCTTCTGCATTAGAACCTTTTCAGGGTGCCGCTACCGGTGTAGGAGGAATTATTAGGGATATCCTTTGTATGGGGGCAAGACCTATTGCTTTGTTGAATTCCTTGCGTTTTGGCCGGTTGAATACCGGGCGGACGAAGTATTTGTTTGGGCGAGTTGTGGAAGGAATAGCTTTCTACGGCAACTGCATGGGTATCCCTACTGTCGGCGGTGAAGTCTATTTCAATGATTCTTACGAGGGAAATCCCTTGGTAAACGCCATGTGCATTGGAATAATTGATCACGAAGACCTCTCCACGGGCACCGCCGCAGGCGTAGGCAATCCGGTGATGCTTGTGGGGGCAAAAACAGGAAGGGACGGAATTCACGGGGCAACTTTTGCTTCAGTGGAATTAAGTGAGGAATCGGCCAGCCAACGTTCCTCCGTCCAGGTTGGCGACCCTTTTATGGAAAAGCTTCTCATGGAAGCCTGTCTGGAAATGGTCCGTACCGGCTGTATCGTGGGAATGCAGGACTTGGGTGCTGCCGGGATTACCGGTTCCACAAGTGAAATGGCTGCCCGGGGCAATAACGGGATGGAAATTGAATTATCAAAAGTCCCCCTGCGGGAACAAGGGATGACCCCATATGAAATAATGCTGTCTGAGAGCCAGGAACGGATGCTTGTAGTTCCCCGCAAGGGCAGGGAAGAAGAAGTACAGGCTATTTTTGAAAAGTGGGGATTGGAGGCCACTGTAATTGGTTATGTCACTGGCGACGGAATCTTGCGGGTAAAGAATGAAGGAGAAACGGTAGCTGAGGTACCGGCAAAAGCCCTTACGGATATGTGTCCGGTTTATCATCCTGACAGAAGCGAGCCTGAATATTTGGCCTCTGCAGCAAAGGCTGCGGAATGTCTGGATTTGTCCGCAGAGACAGACATGTCGGAAATTCTTCTTAAACTGTTGTCTTCCCCTTCAATTGCCAGCAAGGAGTGGGTTTACCGGCAGTATGACCATATGGTTCGGACCAGCACTGTTGTCTGCCCTGGTTCCGATGCCGCCGTAATCCGAATAAAAGGAGCCAACAAGGCTATTGCTGCTGCCACCGATGGGAACGGGCGCTACTGCTACCTTGATCCTTTTACCGGGGGAGCTATTGCTGTTGCAGAGTCAGCACGCAACCTGGTATGCTCAGGAGCACGCCCACTGGCACTTACGGATTGTTTAAATTTCGGTACCCCGGACAAGCCGGAAATTTACTGGCAGTTTGAAAAGGTAGTCAGGGGAATGAGCGAGGCAGCAAAAGTCCTGGGTACTCCTGTGGTCAGCGGAAACGTAAGCTTTTACAATGAAACCGAGAGCGGTGCAATATTCCCAACACCCGTTGTAGGGATGGTTGGTCTGGTCGAGGACTTGAATCATATAAGGACACAAGGTTTCAAGGATTCTGGTGATGTGGTGCTTCTTCTTGGTGAAACGCTGCCTGAACTGGGGGCCAGTTCTTATTTGGAGGTAGTCGAAGATTTAGAAGGCGGCAGAGTTCCGCAATTAGACCTGCGGTTGGAGAAAGCTGTTCAGGAAACCTGTTTGGAAGGTATCCGTAAAGGGTTGATCAAGAGCGCTCATGACTGCTCCGACGGGGGGATTGCCGTTGCACTGGCGGAATGCTGTATTTCAGGCGGTATTGGTGCGGCTATTACCCTTGAAAAAAGGAATATGTCTCCCCTGGAAGCCTTGTTTAGTGAATCTCAGTCCAGAATAATTGTTACTTGTGAAAAATCATATGTTGATGCTCTTTTTAAAATTGCTGAAGCTTTCGGTATTCCTTCTGCCCGCATTGGGGTTGTTGGAGGAGAAACACTAACTATCTGCTTCGCAGGAGAAAAATCTAATTTGGTAGAGCTGTCCGTTAATAGAATCGAAGAGGAATACAGGGGGGCTATAGAATGTCTCATGACATAGTGATAGCCGATAAACCGAAAGACGAGTGCGGCGTTTTTGGCATTTGGGGCCCAGGTGAAAATGTCTCCCGCTTAACTTATTTTGGACTCCATGCTCTCCAGCACAGGGGGCAGGAAAGTGCCGGAATTGCCGTCACTGACGGAAAACAAATAAATGTCCATAAAGGAATGGGCTTGGTGATGGAGGTATTCAACGATACCATCCTCAACAATCTTAATGGTTCTGCCGCCGTGGGGCATGTCCGGTATTCTCCCACCGGCTCAAATTCATTAATTAACGCCCAACCCCTGGTGTTTAGATGCAGGCGGGGTAGTGCAGCTTTTGCCCACAACGGGAACCTTGTTAATGCTGCTCAGATGGAAGAGCAACTGGCGGAAATGGGTGTTTTGTTTCAATCCACAAGTGATACTGAAATTTTTGCTAATTTAGTGGCCAGGTACGGAGAAGAGGGTATTGTAGATGCTGTGACAAAAGCAGTGTCGCATATTCGGGGTGCCTATTCCATAGTGATGATGACCCAGAACAAATTAATTGGCATAAGGGACCCCTACGGAGTACGTCCCTTATGTCTTGGCAGGCTTAATGAAGCATATGTACTGGCATCAGAAACCTGTGCACTGGGAATAGTAGGTGCGAAATTTGTGCGATTTATTGAGCCCGGGGAAATGGTTGTTATCAACAGCAGCGGTTTGGAGTCCTTTAAGATTGGACAAGAGGAACGCCAGGGGATGTGTATTTTTGAGTACGTCTACTTGGCCCGTCCCGACAGTACTCTTGATGCCGGTAATGTAGCTCAAATCAGGATGGAATGCGGCCGTCAATTGGCGCGGGAGACGGATGTTGAAGCGGATATGGTAATCCCTGTTCCTGATTCCGGTAATTCCGCTGCTCTTGGTTACTCCCAGGCCAAGGGTATTCCTTTTATGAGTGGACTTATAAAAAATCGCTATGTTGGCCGGACTTTTATTCAGCCCAGTCAGAAAATGCGCGACCTGGGAGTAAAATTAAAACTTCACCCCGTCCGTGAAATCCTTCAGGGACAGCGGGTTATTTTAGTTGATGATTCTATTGTAAGAGGTACTACCAGCAAAAAAATTGTCCAGTTGGTCAGGGATGCAGGGGCAAGGGAAGTTCATATGATGGTCAGCTCTCCACCAATTCAAAACTCCTGTTATTATGGTATTGATACAGGGAAGAGGGAAGAATTGATTGCGGGGAGGATTGGAGTAGATGATATCTGTCGCCATATCGGGGCGGACAGCTTACACTATTTAAGTGTTCCGGGGCTGATACAGGCTGTTGGACTGCCGGAAAAGAAGATGTGCACTGGTTGTTTTACCGGTGATTACCCTGCGGGTATTCCGGAGAAAGAAGATGAGGATAAAAACATGTTTGAGGAAGGTTGGTGATTCTTTTGACTGGTGAAAGAGTTGACTATGCTTCCTCGGGAGTGGATATTGACGCCGGAAATAAAGCTGTTGACCTTATGCGGGGTTATGTAAAGAGTACCTGGGGCAGGGAGGTCTTGGCAGATCTTGGTGGTTTTGGAGGGCTTTTTGCTTTGGACGTAGCGGGGTATTCAAACCCTGTCCTGGTTGCCGGGACGGACGGAGTTGGCACAAAGTTAAAGGTGGCGTTTCTGGCAGATAAACATGACACCGTTGGTATAGATGCCGTAGCCATGTGCGTAAATGATATTGCTGTTCAAGGTGCTCACCCCTTATTCTTTCTTGACTATATAGCGGTAGGGAAGCTTGTCCCTGAAAAAGTGGCTGAAATTGTTAAAGGGATAAGCACCGGATGCAGGGAGGCAGGTTGTGCCCTGATTGGCGGGGAAACTGCAGAAATGCCTGGCATGTACTCAGAGAATGAATATGATATTGCAGGATTTGCCGTCGGGATAGTTGAAAGGGATAAAATTGTAGACGGATCAAGGATAAAACCGGGAGACCAATTGCTTGCTCTTGGTTCATCAGGGCTACACAGCAACGGGTTTTCCCTGGTAAGAAAAATTGTTTTTGAATTGAACAAATTCCAGGTCAGTGATTATATTCCCGAGTTGGGAAGTACACTGGCAGAAGAACTCCTGAAGCCTACACGGATATATGCAGCGATTACCCGCAGGCTCTTAAGTGCTGTGGATATTTTGGGTATGGCCCATATTACCGGAGGAGGGATTACCGAAAATGTGGCTCGTATTCTTCCCGAAGGTTGCAGGGCTATTATCAGGAAAGGGTCCTGGAATCAACTTCCTGTATTTCAATGGCTGGGGCAGCTGGGAAAATTAGATCAAGATGAGATGTACCGTACTTTTAACAACGGTCTGGGGCTTGTTTTTGCCGTCAGGGAATCAGATGTAGGAGCAGTTTTCCAGCTTTGTTCTGCGGAAGGGGAAGAGGTATTTCATGTTGGGGAAGTAACTCCCGGACAGAGAGAAGTGAAAATTGTGTAGTAAATGGGGGGATTCAAGGTGCGTATTGCAGTGTTAGCCTCCGGGAGGGGGTCCAATCTTCAAGCCCTGATTGAGGCGGTGGAAAACAGGTATATTCCGGCGGAAATTGGAGTTGTGGTTAGTGATAAACCAGATGCCCAGGCGCTTCAGCGTGCCATTGAACATGGAATTGAGACGGCGGTGTTTATTGGCAGTGATTTTAAGGACAGGAAAACCTTTGATGAGGCGTTAGTTGGGTTTCTTAAAGAGAAGAACATTGATCTAATTTGTCTGGCCGGGTTTATGCGAATCTTGGGTCCTGGGTTTGTCCAGGCTTTCCCTAACCGGATTGTTAACATTCACCCTTCCCTGCTCCCTGCTTTTCCTGGCCTGAACGCACAGCAGCAGGCTTTAGACTATGGGGTGAAATACTCGGGATGTACTGTACATTTTGTTGATGAAGGTATGGATACTGGTCCTATCATTGGGCAGCGAGTTGTACCTATTATTGAAAATGATACGGTGGAAACCCTTTCTGCCCGGATACTGGAACAGGAACATCAGCTTTATCCGCTGGTTGTTAGACAGCTGGTTTTGGGTAATGTACGTATTGTCGGACGAAAAGTTATTATTCATGAAGGAGGTAATGTCTGGTGCCGGCAAAGAAAAGAGCGCTTGTAAGTGTTTCTGATAAGTCAGGTGTTGTCGAGTTCGCAAAGGAGCTAACTGTTCTGGGTTATGAGGTTGTATCAACAGGGGGGACGGCAAAAACTCTCAGGGAGGCCGGTGTTGAAGTTACATATGTTAGTGACGTTACCGGATTCCCTGAAATACTGGACGGCAGAGTCAAAACGCTGCATCCCAAGGTTCACGGGGGTATTCTTGCCCGGAGAACTCCGGAGCATCTTGGGCAGCTGGAGGAAAACGGTATTACTCCTATTGATATTGTGGCGGTAAACCTTTATCCATTCAGACAGACAATAAGCAAGGCAGATGTGACTCTGGAAGAAGCTGTGGAAAATATTGATATCGGCGGGCCTGCCATGGTACGGGCTGCAGCCAAAAACCACCATGACGTTGTAGTTGTTGTAAATCCTTTAAGGTACAAGGAAATAATCCGGGAGATCAAGGAAAATGGCGGGGTTTCAGACAGTATGCGTCTTGCTCTGGCTCAGGAAGCATTCAACCATACTGCCGAGTATGATCGCTGTATAGCCGATTATTTAGCGGGTATTTGCAGAAAAGAGGATTTTGGTGAGACCTTCTCAATCACAGGGAAAAGGATTCAGACTCTCCGGTACGGTGAAAACCCCCACCAAAAAGCTGCCTTCTATAAGGATGATGCTGCTGTTTCGGGGACTTTGGGGGGTGCAAGGCAGCTCCAGGGGAAAGAACTCTCCTTCAATAATATTGTTGATATCGAGGCCGCCCTTTCCCTGGTCCGGGAGTTTCAAGACCCGGCAGCTGCGATAATTAAGCACACAAACCCCTGTGGAACTGCAATGGGCAAAAATATAAAAGAAGCATATATTCGTGCCTTGGAGGCGGACAGGCTTTCAGCATACGGGGGCATTGTAGCTTTAAACCGGGGAATTGACAGGGTAACGGCAGAGGAACTGACAGGAATATTCCTTGAAGCTGTTATTGCACCTTCTGTTGACCCGGATGCCCTGGAAGTACTTTCTGCTAAACCCAAACTCAGAGTGCTGGAGTGCGGTGAACTTGAGGAATTAGGACAAAAGGCTTATGACCTTAAAAAGGTCAGTGGTGGCTTCCTGGTCCAGGATATCGATACGGGAAACGTAACTCCTGAGGAATGGAAGGTAGTTACCAATGCCCAGCCATCCCAGCAGGATATTGAGGAACTCCTTTTTGCCTGGAAGGTGGTAAAGCACGTTAAGTCAAATGCAATCGTAGTTACGAAGGATAAGGCTACACTTGGTGTTGGGGCAGGTCAGATGAACCGTGTCGGTTCTGCCGGGATTGCTTTAAAACAAGCCGGTGCCGGTGCGGCCGGAGCTTATTTGGCATCAGATGCATTCTTTCCCTTCGGAGACACCGTTGAGGCGGCTGCTAAAGCCGGAATCAAGGCTATAATTCAGCCGGGAGGGTCAATCAGAGATGAAGAGTCTATTGCTGCTGCTAATGCGAACGGGATTATCATGATCTTTACTGGAATGCGTCATTTCAAACATTAAATTTCCTATCAGGAGTGTTCTGAACATGAAAGTTTTAGTCGTTGGGGGCGGGGGCAGGGAGCACGCCATTGTCTGGAAAATATCACAGAGCCCCCGTGTAAAAAAGGTCTTTTGTGCACCGGGAAATGCAGGTATCGCTGAAATTGCAGAATGCATTCCTATAGATCCAACAGATATTGACGGGCTGCTGAAAGTGGCAGAAGAGAAAAAGATAGACCTGACAGTTGTCGGTCCCGAAGCGCCGCTTGTTGCAGGACTGGTTGATGTTTTTGAAAATGCGGGACGCAGGGTTTTCGGTCCCTGCAGGAAAGCTGCCCTCCTTGAAGGGAGCAAAAGTTATGCCAAGAAATTTATGGCCAAGTATAACATTCCTACCGCCCCCTTCCAGGTTTTTGATTGTGCCGAAAAAGCCAGAGATTATATTGAGAATAATCTTGATGCTTGTGTAGTGAAAGCTGACGGTCTGGCTGCCGGTAAGGGAGTGTTTGTGGCAAGTTCGAAAGAAGAAGCCCTTGCCGCTGTTGAGAAGATAATGGTAGAAAAGGTTTTTGGCAGTGCAGGGGACAAGATCGTTGTAGAAGAGCTGTTAAAGGGTGAAGAGGTCAGTATTCTTGCTTTTTCTGACGGAAAAACAATTATTCCTATGGTGTCCTCTCAGGATCACAAGCGGGCTTTTGATGGTGACCAGGGACCCAATACCGGTGGTATGGGTGCCTATTCCCCTGCTCCGGTCTATACCGGAGAATTACATGCCGTTGTTGTTCGTAAAATTTTGGAGCCGGTTGTGGAAGGGATGAACGCTGAAGGTATCCGCTATAAGGGAGTCTTATACGCCGGGCTAATGGTTACTGAAAAGGGGCCGCAAGTATTGGAGTTCAATGTTCGCTTTGGAGATCCTGAAACTCAGCCTGTTCTGTTCCGTCTTGAAACTGATCTTTTCGAAATAATTCAGAAAGTAGTGAATGAAAGGCTCCATGAAATGAAGATATCATGGTCCAAGGAACCCAGTGTTTGTATAGTAGTTGCTTCGGGCGGCTATCCGGGTTATTATGAAAAAGGAAAGACTATCCATGGACTGGAACAGCTTCGTGATGAAGATATTATGGTTTTTCATGCTGGGACAAAATTGGACAATGGTCGGGTAGTGACTTCAGGAGGAAGAGTGCTGGGCGTTACCGCAAAGGGCCCAAACCTTCGGACGGCGCTAGATAAAGCTTATCAATGTATAAACACAATACATTTTGATAATATGTATTACCGTCGGGATATTGGTTTCAGGGCACTGCTGCGATGACCCTGCGGCTCCCGGGGAGGTGGTTTTGATTGACCTTTAACAGCAAGTTGAAGGATGAACTCGTTGACAAATTATTTGAAGCCATTCTCCTTCTGGAAAATGAAGAAGAATGCTATCGGTTTTTTGAGGATATCTGTACGGTAAGCGAAATAAAATCCCTGGCTCAAAGATTGGAAGTTGCAAAAATGCTTACTCAGAATAAAACTTACACTTCTATTTCCAGGGAAACCGGTGCCAGCACGGCAACAGTCAGCCGTGTGAAACGGTCATTGGACTATGGTGCCGGCGGGTATAAGTTAGTCCTTAAACGACTCAGTAAGAGGACACCTGAAGGGTAGTGAACAAATTTGAAACACAGCCTTTATTTTATTGTTTCGTCGGATTTTATGAGGAACAAGCCCCTTTCCCAGGTGGTAAAAGAGGCTGTTGCCGGAGGAGTAGATATGATTCAGCTCCGGGAAAAGTGTCTTCCTGCCCGGAGAGTTTATGAATTGGCCGTAGAGCTGAAAGAGGCTTTGAAATGTTCGGCTTCACGACTTCTTATTAATGATCGGGTAGATATTGCCCTGGCCGTTGGTGCAGATGGAGTGCATCTTGCTCAGGATGGGCTACCGGTGGGAACGGTACGGCGCATGGTGGGGCATGCTATGCTAATTGGTGTTTCTACTCACAGCCTGGAAGAAGTCCTGCAGGCAGAAGACGAAGGTGCAGATTATGTCCTTTTCAGTCCGATTTTTCCTACAACTTGCAAACCGGGAGCGGAACCCAAAGGAGTTAAGTCTTTAGAAGAAATTTATAGAAAGGTAAATATTCCCGTTATTCCCCTGGGAGGAATAAATAAGAACACACTGCCAGAAATAACCCGGTGTGGAGTAACAAATGCCGCTGTAATGTCAGCCCTGTTGACAGCTGAAGACCCTAAGCAGGCTGCTGCTGAATTAAAGGCAATTTTAACAGAGGAAGATACATAGAGGGCCTAACAGGCCCTCTGCTTATGAAGTGAAGAAATTGCTTCCAATGCTTTTGCTTATTCCAGCCGGAAAAAGATTACAAGCTTTCCCTTACCTCCGCAATACAGGCCTCAAGAGCCTTGCCCAGGTGAGCAACAGCTTCTTCCCTTGAGAAATGGCTCCGATAACCCAATTCTTTTTCCGCTTTAGCTGTACTAAACTTCCAGTCATCTGTTAAGAAGGTACTGCCTTTCCATTCTTCTTTAGGTACTGCAACAATTTTTGCCTGGGGGTTTGCCCGGGAAACTATTATTTCCGCCAATTCCTCCCAGGTAAGGTAAATGGTGCCGAAATTATATGTTTGACCAATGGGTTTCTTCTCTAGTATTCCTTCCAACCCTGTTACAAAGTCATCCAGCTGCAGGAAACTTCCCCCGCAATCTTTAGGTACCACTATTTCCCCTTTTTCGATGACATCTTTGATCATGGCACGTATATGCTTGCCTCCAATTTCATCACCATATGCCCACCAGATCATCGCTGTGTTTACGGCTAAGTTATGTTCTTGTGCATAGATCAAACCTAGCTTTTCGGTTACGAACTTTGCAAGGGCGTACATTGGTTTACGTGCCTTTTCCACAACCCGGGGGTGATCCTCATCTACTGGACTGTACTGGGGTTTGCCATAGGCAACAGCTGTACTGGCATTGATAACGTGCTCGACGTTATATTCGACTGCTGCATTCAACAGGTAAGTGTAACCTTTTACGTCTGTGTCAAAAAGTACCAAGGGATCTTTAGAAAAACTCCATGCAAGGTGGATTACGGCATCTATGCCTTCTAAAGCTTTAACGATAAAATCTTTGTCAGAAATATCACCTTCTAGTGTTTCTATGTTGCTGTGATTAAATCTTTTTAATCCTTCGGCATCTTTATCAATGACTCTGACACTGTGCCCTTTGTTGGCAAAAACCTCAACTACATGGACACCGATATTCCCGCAGCCTCCGGTTACAAGAATGTTCATGTGTTAATCCTCCTCATTCTGTTCTCCTAATTTAATTTTCTGTGACTTAAGAAACACTGTCAAGGGTGCCTTGGATAAGCATCACATATATTTTATTTGATCTTTTTTCAGAATTTGGAGCAGCCAGCAGTATTGTAATGTAAATTTCATTAAAATATATGAGAGTCCGGTTGTTTGGTGAGATAATGCCTGGGCATGGGTAACCGAAATGCCTAAAAGGGGGGAGATGCCGGGCTTATGTTTAAGGATACCATGTAAACTAAAGAGGTTTCTTAATGCGGGAAAAAAATTATTTTTTACAGGTGATACTTAAATCCTTTGGAGAGAAAACAATCAGAATTAAAGGGGTTAGCGGCGGAAACATTCTAAATTAATTATTTGGGAAACAAGGGTGCTTTGTCCCTTGTTTCCTTTTTTCAGGCTAAATCATAACTTTGGATTTCAGGTTTTTCAGGAGAAGATTTTTCCTGAAATGTTCAAGCTGCTGAGGTGTAATTCCCAATTCGGAGATAATATCATCGTCGGTGCTTGCGTTTACCATCATGTTTGTGTATTGGATAACATCAAAGCCGTATTTCATGAAAAATTTTCTTCTGTTTCTTGATACTTGTTCTTGATGATCAAGCCGACGCAAAATCGTCCCTCCCGTTACTCTTATTTAAGATTGTCGAATGGTTGGGTACCGTGACATTTGTGCTGTTGACACGACAATAGGAAAGACACTTGGAATTATTCAGGCAGTCAAGTCTTGGAAGTCAGTACCCTACTTAATATTTTGTCTCCAAAGAGTGTTAATATAAGCCTAAAATATAGTATGTTGATTCCAGTTTTTTTGGCGAAAAAAGTTTTTTATTTTAGAAGGATTCACGAGGTATATATCGAATAGAGAAAGCGAACCAAATTATAGAACCTTAAAATAAATGGTTCAGCAATATTTTTTGCACATTCTCACCTTCAATCCATATCAAAAAACCGGTTTTAGTCGTAGATTTACAAAAAGTCTGTGTAGTGACTTAGTTTTGTTGTGTTTATCCTAAATATTTAGTTATTCTAAGGAATACTTTGCTGTTGAAAGGAATACTTTGCTGTTGAAAAGAATAGATATGAAGATGGGTGCAATGAGACAACCCTTGTTGTTTCGGTGGAAAGTTTGTCCTGTTGATTTTCGACAAGCAAGCGTATATATTTAATGTGTGCCTGAGCGGCTACTAGGGGAGGGGTGTAATTCGGTGGCTAAACGTGAAAGCGTTAGGTTAAGGGTTATCGAAGGAATGTTGGAGGACACCAACAGGGGACTTATTCGTATGGACCCCGAGGATATGAAAGATATTGGTGTTCAGCTTAATGAATACGTTGAAATCCTTGGAAAAAGAAAAACCGTCGCTAAGGTTGTACCTTCTTTTGGCGCCTACTGCCGTAATGAATCTGTAATGATGACCTCTACTATTAGATATAATGCCGGCGTGAGTTTGGACGAGAAGGTCCAAATTCGAAAGGCAAAAGTAGAACCAGCCAATATTGTTATTCTTACCCCTGAAGATGCCACAAAAAAATATGAGGACGAAAACTTATTATATAACCTTCTTAGAATGATGGTTGGTATCCCTATTGTTGCCGGGGATAGAATCGTTGTTATGCTTGTGGGAACAGATGAGAGCTTCACTGTTGCCGGATTGAATCCCAAGGGCCCTGCGGTAATAACAAAGGATACAAAGCTGAAAATCAAGGAACCTGAAGACTACATGACTAGGAAGAGGGTTTCTTATGAAGATATCGGGGGTCTGGAACAAGAGGTCCAGAGAGTCCGTGAAATAATTGAGCTTCCCATGAAGTTCCCCGAGGTATTCAGAACCTTAGGTATCGAGTCTCCCAAAGGGGTTCTTCTCTATGGCCCTCCTGGCACAGGAAAAACTTTGATTGCAAAGGCTGTTGCCTCAGAAACAGATGTTCACTTTATCCATGTAAACGGTCCGGAAGTTATGAACAAATATTACGGCGAAAGCGAAGCCAAGCTCCGGGAAGTGTTTGCTGAAGCAAGACGGCGTGCTCCCAGTATTTTGTTCCTGGACGAAATAGATGCCCTGGCTCCGAAGCGTGGAGATGTCCATGGTGATGTAGAAAAAAGGGTTGTTGCCCAGCTCCTTGCCCTCCTCGACGGCATGGACGCCAGGGGTGACATTGTAGTAATCGGTGCTACAAACATGCCCGACCTCCTTGATCCCGCTTTGAGAAGGCCAGGCCGTTTTGACAGGGAAATTGTGATTAATGCGCCTGACAGGTACGGCCGCGAAGATATTCTTCAAATTCATACCCGTGGCATGACTTTAGCAGATGATGTAGATATAAGGCAACTTGCCGCAGTTACTCATGGATTTGTCGGTGCGGACCTTGCTTTCCTCTGTAAAGAGGCCGGCATGAGTGCCTTGAGACGTTTGCTCCCTCAGATTGATTTGGGAGAAAAGGTCAGCAACCAGGATGTTAAAATGGTTGTGTCCATGGCTGACTTCCAGGAAGCACTAAAGCAGGTTCGTCCATCTGCTACCCGTGAGTTCTTCTCTGAAGTGCCTAACGTAAGTTGGAATGATGTAGGTGGATTGGAGGAAATCAAACAAACACTTATTGCTCTGGTTGATTGGCCTCTTAGATATGGTGATCTGTTCAAGCAAATCAAAATGGAAACCCCCAAGGGTATTCTCCTTTCAGGTCCGTCGGGTACTGGTAAGACATTGATGGCCAAGGCAATTGCAACAGAGACAGAAATAAACTTTATTTCGGTACCCAGCCCAATGCTTTTCTCACATTGGACCGGCCAGTCAGAAAAGATGTTGATTGAAGTTTTCCAGAAGGCTAGACAGGCGTCGCCCTGCATCCTGTTCTTTGATGAGATTGACGCCTTGGCCCCTGAGCGCGGAAGCGGAGGCCACACTAAGACATCTGAAAGGATGGTAAGTATCCTTTTGAGTGAGCTTGACGGCCTTGAAGAACTAAAGGGAGTTATTGTTCTTGCTGCTACCAACAGGCTCGAAAGCCTTGATAAAGCGCTTCTCCGTCCTGGACGGTTCGACTATATTCTTGAATTCCCCATGCCGGATGCCGTTATGAGACGTGAAATTCTTCAAATCCATACTAAGGGCAAGCCCCTTGGCGCGGATGTGGATTTTGACCAAATTGTTGAAAAAACAGAAGGATTTGCGGGTTCCCACATAGAAGGTATATGTCAACAAGCATCCTTAATCGCCTTAAGAGAGTTTATTGCTGAGGTTAAAGACGTATCCAAGGCTTCCGAAGAACAAAAAGCAGCACTCAAGATTGAAATGCGTCATTTTAACGAAGCTTTGGATGCAATCCTGGGTGAAGGTGAGAATAACCTTGCCAGGATAGCTACCAATATGTAAATGGGTTGTAATTTTCCCGGCAAAGCACCGGGAATAAGATGATAATCCTTACTACTTTAAGGAGGTGATTAGGGGGTTAGGTGGTTTTTGTTAGGCTAACAGCCAAATCTTCAACACAAGGAAGGAGGATTTACAAGTGAGTGTTGACATCAAAAAACTTTTTGAAGAACCAACTCTAAGACAGGTTACTTGTTGGGCAAGAGGTGTTCTTCAGAACAAAGAAGCTCGTGACGTGGTTGTTATTTTGACCAATGCTGCATGGAAAGCTGACGGCAAGTATGTTCAGGCTTTCGAAAACTATGTAGACCTGCCGGACCGTATTTACGTTCCTGTACGTGCATATGCTAGGGTTTCCGATGAGCCCATTGAAAGTAAATTCGTTTATGAAAACGAAGACCCCGAAATCGTTGTTCTGACCGAGGAAACTTTGGTAAAGGGCAACTATATTGCTGAAGGTCCCAGCGCTGGTAAGACTCTGGTAGTTAACACCAAGCGTTCACCGAAAGAAATTGCTAAGTTCATCCCTGCCGATCAGCTGGCTAAGTTCGACAAGATCGTTACAGTTGACGCTTTCGGAATGGCTGAAGCAATTGTCACCCTGGACGGTGCTGAAGGTGTATACGACAAGTCCGGTATTGGTATAGGTATTTCCGCTGCATTAGTTGGCGCAGTTGTTAAAGCTACTGAGTTCGTTAGCTATGATGCAGCTATTGCTCAGATTTCCAACAAAGAAGCCTTCAAGCAAGGCTATGAGAAATGCCAGATTGCTGACGCAGCATCAGTTGCATAGTTTATTTAATTACCACGAGGAGGTGTATTGAATGAGTAGAAGCCTAGCTGAAAGAAAATTAGCTGAACTGCCTTTTGCCGGTACTGTTCCGTCTCCACAAGTTGAAAACGATAAGATGGTTACCGGTCATTGGCGTGTACAGCGTCCTGTTATTGAAGCTGAAAAATGCACTCAGTGCTGGCAGTGCTGGATTTACTGCGCTGATGCATGCATTACCCGTGGCGAAGTTCCAGAATTCAATTACAAGTACTGCAAGGGCTGTGGTGTATGTGCAAACGAATGTCCCACCGGCGCAATCACCATGGTTCCTGAGCTAGACTTTGAAGACTAAATCCTTTGAGGAGGTGAAGATTTAATGGGTAGAATAGAGTATATTTCTGGTTGTGTTGCTGCAGCTCACGGTGCACGTCTAGCAGACGTTGACGTTATTTGTTCCTATCCGATTCGTCCTTACACCGGTATTATGTCCGAGCTTGCTCGTATGGTAGCTAATGGTGACTTGGATGCAGAATTCATTCACGGCGAAGGCGAACACGCTCAGCTGAGTGTTGTATACGGTGCTTCTGCTGCTGGCGCAAGGGCCTATACCGGTAGCTCCGGTGTTGGTGTTACCTACGCAATGGAAGTTTATTCCCCAATCTCTGGTGAAAGACTGCCGTTGCAAATGGTAATTGGTAACAGAACTTTAGACCCGCCGGGTGACTTTGGTTCTGAACACATGGATGCTCTGTCCATTCGTGACCAAGGCTTCATTATTGGTTGGGCTTCCACACCGCAGGAAATTCTGGACAACACTCTGGCATATTATCGTATTGGTGAAGACCCGAGAGTTCTGTTGCCCCAGATTGCTGCCCAGGACGGATACTATGTAACTCACATTTTAGGTGCTGTTGATATTCCTGAACAGGCTCAAGCTGATGAGTTCCTGCCACCGTACAAGAACCATCACATTCTGGATCCAAGAGATCCCATGATCATTGGACCTCAGATTGAACCTGAAATGGGTCCCCCGCTGCAGTTCCAGAGATGGCAGCTGTGGAATGGCGTTGAACCTGTAGTAGAAGAAGTTTGGGCACAATTCGGTGAAATTTTCGGCCGTAAGTATGATCCCTTCATCGAAAAGACATTCTGCGACGATGCCGAAGTTATCCTGATTGGTCAGGGTGGCCACATTGAAACCGCTAAGACTGTTGCCAAGAAACTTCGTGGTTTAGGCGAAAAAGTCGGTGTAGCAAGACTGAGACTAATGCGTCCGTTCCCGACCAAGGCTGTTCGTGAAACTTTGGCAAATGCAAAAGCTATCGTTGTATTTGACAACTCCTTCTCCTTCGGTATGACAGGTAGAACCGGCCCCGTTGCAGCTGAAGTTAAGGCTGCTCTGTACGGTGTAAGCGATGCTCCTGTTGTACAGTGTGTTGGTGGTCTCGGCGGCGAAGTATGTACCCGCGAAGAGTTCTACTGCCTGTTCAAGAAGGGTCAGAGCTTTATTGGTAAGCAGCCTGCTGCTGACGAAGCCTTCATCGCACCCTTCCATCTGGACGAACTAGACTAATTTGAGTGACAATCGAAAGGAGGGACTCCTGTGAGCGTAGATTACAGAAAAGAAGAATTACCATTGATTAAGAATTTGGCGGATGCTCCTGATAAAGAGTGTTACGTACCTGGCCATAGAACATGTGCTGGTTGTGGCCCGGCTTTAACCTATCGTCTGGTAGCAAAAGCTGCTGGAAAGAACACCATTTTCGTGGGACCCACAGGTTGTATGTATGTTGCTAACACTTCCTATGGTTGCGGTCCCTGGGCTGTACCGTGGATTCACGCACAGATTACCAACGGTGGTGCTGTAGCTTCCGGTATTGAAGCTGCTTACAAAGCCAGAATCCGTAAAGGTAAAACTGACGCAAAATTCCCCAACATTATCGTAATGGCTGGTGACGGTGGTGCTGTTGATATCGGTCTGCAGGCTATTTCCGCAGCCTTCTATCGTGGACATGATATCCTGGTAGTTTGCTACGACAACGAGTCCTATGCAAACACCGGTATTCAGACCTCCCCGATGACTCCTTACGGTGCATGGACTTCCTTCACCCCGGCTGGTCCGGTTATTCCTGAAGGTAAGAAACTGTTCCCGAAAGATGGTCCTGCTCTGTTCGCATACGGACATCCGTTGCTGAAGTACGTTGCAACAGCATCCATCGCATATCCGGTTGACCTGATGAACAAAGTACGCAAGGGTCTCAACGAAGACGGTCCTGCATATGTTCACATTCATGCTATTTGCCCGAAGGGCTGGGTATTCCCCTGCAACAAGATCATCGAAGTTGGCAAACTAGCTGTACAGACCGGTATGTATGCTCTTTATGAAATCGTAGATGGCAAGAAGACCTTCACCCATTCTCCCAAGAAACTAAAACCAGTTGGAGAATATATGAAACTACAAGGTCGTTTTGCTCACCTGCAGCCTGAACACATTGCTAAGATGCAGCAGTTTGTTAACGCAAAAGCTCAGGCTCTCGGAATCGAAGCTACTTTACCGGCTGCTGAATAATTTCAGCTTAAAGGTAAATAAATCCCTGGGTCTAACGACCCAGGGATTTTTAATTGTGACAACTGTAGTGGATACTGGACAGTATATGTCTTGTTATGGGCGGGTATGTGTCCATAAGATTCGTCTAAGGCAAGAGCGTCTACCCCCAAGGTCAAATCTTGAATTAATTCTTAAGAAAATACTGTGCCCCAAGGCAAACCAATCTTTTTGTCTGATTAATTAGTAACGAAGGATATGCTAAGAGGAGAAGGCAAGGGCCAGGATTTGGTAAGGATTTGAAGGTGTTCCTTTGAACAGTATGGCAGTTCAAAAAAAAGTCTTTATGATATAATTAAAATTGTTGCTTCGTTTCTAATGAAATTTATTATTGGTTTTTGAGGGGGATTTACCGGAAAGATGCTTAATAATACCAGGGAAAATTCATGCATTGAAATAAAGCTTGCTCTTTTATGTGTTTTAGTAGGAATTGGAGCCGGGCTGGGTGCTGTCATTTTTCGTTACTCTATAGAATTTTTCCATGAGGTAATGTGGGTTCACCTTGCCGGTTTTCTGTCCGGGTTTTCCCAGTGGGCAATTATATTTATACCGATTATAGGGATGTTTGTCGTATGGCTGTTTTTGGGAGCAACTTTACGTAAGGGGGAAGGGCACGGTGTTGAGGAGGTTATGCGTTCTATTTCTTTAAATGATGGACGTATATCGGGAAAGATTACACCTATTGAATGCATCGCCTCTTCTTTTTGTATGGGATTTGGGGGGTCTGTTGGTCCCGAGGGGCCGATGATCCAAATTGGCTCCGGCGTTGGGTCTTTTATCGGGCAGGTTTTTAACCTTGAACAGCGAAAGTTGGTTTTAATTACTGCAGCAGGAGCGGCTGGGGGATTAGGTGCTATTTTTAATGCTCCTATTGCCGGGGTAATATTTGCAATGGAAGCAGTTCTCGAAGAGTTCAATACCAAAGGTTTTTGCTATCTGGTACTCTCTTCCGTTGTCGCTACTCAGATTACCAAGAGCATTTTAGGCAACAAGGTGTTATTGGAAATGCAAGGCGCCGTTTGGGGGCAATGGCCTGAATTAATTATTTTCGCACTTATGGGAATCATCGGTGGAATTGTCGGAGTCAGTTTTGTTTTGTTACTAAATAAAGCCGGTTCTTTCGTTTCCTCCATAAATTCTGTTCCGGGATATGTTAAGCCGATTTGCGGTGGGATTATTCTAGGCCTTTTTGCTTTGTATTTCCCTGTAGTTTTAGGCGAGGGGTACGAATACATCAATATGGCTATGGGCCTAAGGTTTACTATGGGCATGTTTTTCTTAATAGTATTATTAAAAATCTTTGCTACAGTTGTTACTCTTAGCTTTGGAGGGTCTGGTGGCGTTTTTGCCCCCAGCCTGGTAATAGGTTCAATGTTTGGAGGGGGGGTCTTTTGGCTGGCAAGCTCGTTTCTTCCCGGTATAGTTGGCTCGCCTGAGACATATATTGCTGTTGGTGTGGCAACAATATTAGGCAGTGCCTTCAAATCACCTATAACTGCCATTATTATGGTAATGGAGATTACAAACAACTACGCTATTGTCCTGCCTGTTATGATAGCTTCTGTATGTGCCACACTCGTTGGCTGGGCCTTATTGAGAGGGTGTTCTATATATAATATCCGCCTTATCCAGGAAGGTATCCGTGAGGTTGAGACTGATTTCTGGGTTCCCAGGTCAAGGTCACCTTATAATTATCAAAAAATGTCTCAATAGCAAAAATATTATTATCAACAGTCCTTTTGAAGACCCTGAAGCATATATACCGAAATCTGTCTGTGCCTTTATAGGCACTTTTTTTCTTTCAAAATAAAATTCTCGTTGACAACACCAGGTGCCGGTGATATCATCACATTAACATGTTACCACGATAAAGTATAGTAGGGTGGGGAGTGAAAAACATGGACCCTGAGTTGAACCTGTCTACACCAACCGGTATTAGAGACTGGCATTCAGAGGCGGCTAGTACGAAAAGGGTTGTGGAGAATAAATTAGCTAATTTGTTTTCTAGTTGGGGGTATGAAGAGGTTATTACCGGGACTATAGAATATGAGGATGTTATTGGTAGGGGATTAAACGAAGAGGAAAAGAGCCAACTATACAGGTTTTTTGGGAGGGAAGGGGAGGCCTTTACATTAAGGCCTGATATGACAACACCAATTGCTCGTTTTGTTGCTTCTCAGCTGACCGGAGTACCCTTGCCGTTACGTCTTTTTTATACTGGTAATGTTTTTCGCCATGAAAAACCTCAAGCGGGCCGGTATCGGGAATTCTTTCAAGCAGGCATAGAGTTGATAGGCACTGACACAGGGAGAGCAGATGCCGAAGTGATAATTTTGGCAAGTGAAGCCCTGCGCACTCTGGGGGTTGAAGATTTTAAAATTGGTGTTGGCCAGGTACAGCTCCTTGATTCATTTTTGGAGATAACCTGTTTACCTGAAAAAACGAAAAATCTCTTAAAGCAATCCATAGCAGATAAGGATTACGTAACAGTAAATTCAATAATCGAAGGCGCTTCTCTTGTAGAGGAAGAGAAGGACTTGCTAAACGGCCTTTCTTTAGTCCAATCCGGTGAGGAATTTTTTGAACGGCTTGCGGGCAAATCTCTACCCGGTCCGATAACAATTCACCTGGAACGCCTTCGAGATGTTTATGACTCGTTAGCTGCTGCGGGTCTAATGGATAATGTTTTTATTGACCTGGGGATAACGAGGGATTTTGAATATTATACAGGTATTGTATTTGAGGTATATTCTCCGGCACTGGGATTTCCCATTTGCGGAGGCGGTAGGTATAATAATCTTTTTGGCCGATTTGGTTTCCCATGTCCGGCAACGGGATTTGCTCTGGGAATTGAGAGAATTCTGTTGGTCCTGAAACGGGTAGGCAAACTCCCTTCTTCAAATTCAAAACAACTACTGGTATACGGAAAGGATTTCAAAAAACTGTTGAGTGCTGCAGCAGGTTTGCGTTCCCAGGGGTTTGCAGTGGAAATTGACCTAGATGGCAAGTCAAGGGAGGAATTAGAGAAATATGCTCGGGCTGCCGGAATGGAACTTCTGGAAGTACCGGCAGAGGAGGAATAAAATATGAGCAGCATGCTGACTATTGCACTGCCGAAGGGCAAACTGGGGTTGGAAGCTCTTGATTTATTGGCGAAAGCGGGGCTTCCTACAGATGGAGTATCGGATGAATCCAGAAAACTTCTTATAGAATGTGAGAAGGAGCAGGTAAAATACATAATTTGCCGGCCAACTGATATCCCTACATATGTGGAATACGGTGCAGCGGATATTGGCATTGTGGGAAAGGATACCATTGAAGAGGCTGAAAAGAACCTTTTTGAATTATTGGATTTAGGCTTCGGAAAGTGTACCTTTGTCCTGGCTCTTCCACGTTCTGCCTTAAATTCCATGGGGTACGAGGGAAAAAGAGTAGAAAAGATCCTGTCCCATTTCCCTCATCTTAGAATAGCAACGAAGTTTCCGAAAGTGGCTTCAAAATACTTGCAGAGTCTTGGGGTTCAGGCGGAGATTATTCCCCTCCATGGGAATATAGAGCTGGCACCCCTTGTTGGGCTTTCGGAAGGAATTGTAGATATTGTTTCAACGGGGAAAACTCTCAGGGAGAACGATCTGGTTGCTGTAGATGAAATTTTTGAAGCCACCGCAAGGGTAATTGCTAACAGGGTTAGTTATAAACTAAAGTATCACCGTATTCAAGAGCTTATTGGGGACATAAGAAAAATATTAGCGGAGGACAAAAATGATTAAGACTAAAAAATATAGCGATATAAACCTGAGAATGTTAAGAAAGTCTGTAAATTCAATACTTAAAAATGTATCTGAACAGGTAGGAGATATCATTGAAAATGTCTGCTGCCGCGGCGATGAAGCCCTCTATGAATTTACCCAAAAATATGACGGGGCAGATTTAAGGAAAACAGGCTTGAAGGTTTCTCTAGAAGAAATTACGGCAGCCCGGAAGTCAGTGGAACCTGAATTTATCAGTTCCCTCCACCGGGCGGCGGAGAACATCCGCAGGTACCATGAGCGTCAAAAGACTTTTTCCTGGATCGACTGTGATGTTGAAGGACTGGTGTGGGGCAGGTTGGTTCGTCCTTTATCCAGGGTAGGAATTTATGTGCCGGGCGGGACTGCCGCCTATCCGTCATCTGTATTGATGAACGCGATCCCCGCCCAGGTTGCCGGTGTAAAGGAAATAGTAATGGTTTCTCCCCCGGATAAATCAGGCAAACTGTCCCCGTATTCCCTGGCAGCCGCCGGCGAGCTGGGAATTACTGAAATTTACAAGTTAGGAGGTGCCCAGGCAATTGCAGCGCTGGCTGTTGGGTCAGAGAGTATCAAGCCTGTAGTCAAAATTACCGGTCCGGGGAACATATATGTTACTGCAGCTAAAAAGCTCCTTTACGGTGAAGTGGATATTGATATGCTGGCAGGTCCCAGCGAGATATTCATTGTTGCTTCCGGCGTAGAATATGCAAGGTATATTGCTGCTGATATGCTGTCTCAAGCGGAACATGACGTAAACTCAGCTTCAATTCTGGCTACTCCTGATGCAGAACTTGCCGCAGCAGTTAAAGCTGAATTGGCTGTACAGTTAAAGGGGCTGCCAAGAGAAGAAATTGCCCGGAAAAGTTTAATGAATAATGGACTTATTCTAATTACTGATACAATCCAACAAGCCATTGAAGCTGCCAACGAATATGCTCCGGAGCACCTGGAAGTTATTGTTGAAGACCCCACGTCCATAGTATCCAGAATCCAAGCTGCAGGTTCTGTTTTTCTCGGACCTTATACACCGGAGCCGGTGGGGGATTATTTTGGTGGGACTAACCACATCCTTCCCACAGGGGGAACGGCTGTTTATGCTTCTCCCTTAGGTGTGGAAGATTTTATCAAGAGCACAAGTCTAATATCATATTCCCGGGAAAGGCTCCTCCAAAGTGCCCGGGATATTGAACTGCTTGCGGAAATTGAGGGGCTGGAGGCTCATGCTAACGCTGTAAGGGTTCGGCGAGAGAGGGGATAGAAGGGTATGAGAATGGCCAAGATTGAACGGAGCACGACGGAAACGAGAGTATTGATGGAGTTAAATCTTGATGGGAGCGGAAAGTTCAGGGGGGGGACAGGTATCCCTTTTATGGACCACATGCTGCAGCTTTTTACATATCACGGTGCTTTTAATCTTTTCGTTGATGCCCAGGGGGACTTGGAAGTAGACAGCCACCATACTGTTGAGGATGTGGGCATCTGCCTGGGTAAGTGCATCGATGAGGCTTTGGGCACCAGGGAGGGGATAAACAGGTACGGGGCAGCCTGGATTCCCATGGATGAGGCTTTGGCTATGGCAGTATTGGATATCAGCGGCCGCCCCTTTTTGAGTTATGACGTTCCCGTTACAAATGAAAAAGTTGGCACCTTTGATGTTGAACTAGCCGAGGAATTTTTCCGGGCTGTTTCCATCCACGGTGGGCTTACTCTTCATATCCGGTTGCTCCAGGGAAAAAATTCTCACCATATCATAGAGGCGGTTTTTAAGGCTTTCGGACGTGCCCTAAAGGAGGCTGCTGCCTTAACCGGCACGGGTATTCCTTCCACTAAGGGATTGATCTAACAGGTATATTTAATAACAGTTGTCCCCTGCCGCGGGGAGTAGGCGACAAAGCCTTTTTTACTTTGTCCATTCACATTACGTGGACCCGGAGGACAAGGAAATAGGAACTGCAACTACAAGCTATGGTTGTAGCTTTACCTCTATGGTGAATAAAGGAAACGTTCACGTTGTCCAGTTTTACCTGGAAAAAAGCAAGAGGGCTGATAATACTGAAAAATTTTGGGGAGATGGTGGTAGGTGCTGATAATTCCTGCAATCGATATCCGGGGAGGTAAATGTGTCCGCCTGGTAAAGGGACGGCTCGAAGAAGAGACAGTGTATTCGGATAACCCGGCGGAAATTGCACAGCTTTGGGAGGAAAAGGGTGCCCCGATGCTTCACCTGGTGGATCTGGACGGGGCTTTTGCCGGAGAACCAAAAAACCTGCCGGTCATCCGGGCAATAAGGGAAAGGGTATCAGTTCCCCTGGAGGTAGGGGGAGGCATCCGTACCCTGAAGGCTATAGAAGACTATTTGGATATGGGCATCGACCGGGTCATCCTGGGGACCGCCGCAGTGTCCGACCCTCAACTACTTGAGAGTGCCGTTGCCCGGTTCGGAGAAAGAATTGCGGTAGGAGTAGACAACAAACAGGGCAAGGTGGCCGTTGACGGGTGGAAAGATATGGCTTCCAGCAGGGTCCTGGATTTTGTCGAAAACATTACTGAGAAAGGTGTAAGGAGAGTGATCTACACCGATACTTCCAGAGACGGGACTTTGACCGGGCCTGACCTGGATGACATTGCCTGGTTTTTGGAGGCCGCCTCTGATTTGAAAATAATCGTTTCAGGGGGTATTTCCAGTATAGATGACATCAGAGAGTTGGCGCTGCTGGCTCTGTACTATCCCAATATGGAAGGAGTAATCATCGGAAAGTCGCTGTACAGTAAAAGCATCGAATTGGAGGAAGCTCTGGAGATCGGGGGTCATTGAGATGGTGGCGAAAAGGATAATTCCCTGCCTGGATGTTGCCCAGGGCAGGGTAGTAAAGGGCACAAATTTTATCAACCTGAAAGACGCGGGGGACCCTGTAGAGCTCGCGGCCTATTATGACCGTGAGGGTGCAGATGAACTGGTTTTCCTGGACATTACCGCTTCTTATGAACAGAGGAAAACCATCGTGGATGTTGTGAGAAAAACAGCCAAGGAAGTCTTTATCCCCCTGACGGTGGGAGGCGGGATTTCAAGCATCCAGGATATCCGGGAATTGCTGAAAGCGGGAGCAGACAAGATCTCCCTCAATACGGCCGCCGTCAAGGATCCGGCTCTGGTCAGGGAGGCGGCAAGAGTTTTTGGTTCCCAGTGTATCGTGGTGGCGGTGGATGTCAAGAGAACGGGTGATACCTGGGAAGTGTATACCCATGGTGGCAGGACACCAACAGGCTTGGAAGCTATCGCCTGGGTCAAACAGGTGGAAGAGCTGGGAGCGGGGGAGATTCTCCTGACAAGTATGGACAGGGACGGTACCAATGACGGGTATGATCTGGAGATCACTGCTGCTGTCAGCGAAGCAGTGAATATCCCCGTGATCGCTTCCGGCGGAGCAGGAAACCTGCAGCACCTGCTGGAAGGGGTGACAATAGGGAAAGCCGATGCTGTATTGGCAGCTTCCATTTTCCATTACAAGAAACATACTATTGCGGAAGCCAAAGAATTCTTAAGGAATAACGGGGTGGTGGTCAGATAATGCCTTTACAGGAATCCCTGCCGGGTTTTACTGATGATCTCAAATATGACAGCCAGGGTTTGATTCCGGCGATCGTCCAGGAGGAAGCAACCGGCCAGGTGCTAATGCTGGCGTACATGAACAAGGAGTCACTGGAAAGGACTCTGCAAACGGGAAGGACCTGCTTTTTCAGCCGCAGCCGGCAGCAGTTGTGGGTCAAAGGGGAGACTTCAGGTGATTTTCAGGAAGTTGTGAGTATCGACTATGACTGTGACGCTGATGCTCTGTTGATCAAGGTGATACAGCAGGGAAACGCATGCCATACAGGGGCCCATTCCTGTTTTTTCAACCAGGCTGCCGCAGACCCTGCATTGCTTCCCCAACAAAAAGCAAAAAATATTGTTAGCGAACTCTACCAGGTTATCAGAGAGAGATATGAACAGCGGCCCGAAGGAAGCTACACCACCTATTTGTTCAATGAGGGCCGGGATAAGATATTGAAAAAAGTCGGTGAGGAAGCAACAGAAGTGATCATTGGCTCGAAAAACGATTCACCCGAGGAGATTAGATATGAAATGGCTGATCTTATGTATCACTGTATGGTTCTTTTGGTCCATCACGGCATGAAGCCGGAGGATGTACTGGAAGAGCTAGCAAAACGGAGATAACCGTTTTAGGAGGTGGAATTGCCGTTTTTCCTCCGAAAAGAAAAATTCGAAAAGCCCAAGGCTTTCTGGATTCCAGGGTTTTCCCTCCATTTATTGCGGGCGGCAATTCCATCTTCAAGTTGTAAGAGAGAAATATATTTTTCTTCCGGCATAATTACATGGCTGTAAACTCCATAATAAAGGTATGGAGGTGAAAGTCATTGGAAAAAGACAAGCATGTGATGCCGGATACTAGTGATACCTTCAGGGCTAAAGTGGAAAGAGAAGATGAGGAAAAGAAAGATACAGGAATAATTTTCGGCGCAGACAGCAGGGTCCTCAGCAGAGTCGATAATGTCCGGTCTCGTTCTTCAAAAGAAGAAAAACGAAAAAAACTATGACCTAACCAAAATATAAACAACAAACAGGCTCCAACTTATACCGTGCCTTCCGGCAGGGTATTTTTTATGCTTTAAATAGTTTGAGCCACTCCTTTTTTTACTCCCATTTGTTCCGGGCAATTACTTGCCATAATTTCATGTTTAGGTTCCTGCCAGTTTTTTTATGATCTTTCCAATATTGTTTTTTTCTTTATCAGATATTTAGTTTTCGTTTGAAATAGATAGAAAATAAACGAAATTTAATCAATGAAAAAGAAAAGCAAATGGTTACAGAATACTGCTACTGGTTTTGTCTTTCACACCCGAAAGCCGGAAAGAGGGAAAAAACATTTTTAACTCCGTTGTATAGTGCCCCCCATTGTCAAGACAGATTTACTCGAAAAATAAGCTAATGCTGTCCTCCTTTTTTAACATGCTTTTTTGTCCACCAGCACGGCTTGGTAATGATCAGCCGGCGGAGTGTAACCTAGAGATTGATGAAGGCGTTCATGGTTGTAGTAGTTGATGAATCTTTTCAGTCCTTTCCGCAAGGCCTTGGGGGTGATATACTCGTTCAGATAAATGTCTTCGTACTTTAGGGTTCTGAAAAATCTCTCTGCAATAATGTTGTCCAGGGCACGTCCCTTTCCATCCATAGATATTCTGATCTTTTCACTTTGAAGCAGTTTAACGTAATCTTTATTTGTAAATTGGCCACCTTGATCGCTGTTGATGATTTCCGGCTTGCCTTTCGTAAATGCCCGTTTTAAGCAGTCCAGCACAAAGTGCCTGTCCAAGGTGGTGCTGAGCTGGTAATCCACAATGTAACGGCTGTAGAGATCAATGATAATAAATAAGTACATGAAGCCTTGCTGCATGCGGATATATGTAATGTCCACTGCCCACACCTGATCAGGATGGGTGATCTTTAGTCCCCTTAAGAGGTAAGGATGTATATACTTGGGATGCAGCCGCTTGCTCAAGTTTGGTCCGGGGCATATCCCATGAAGACCCATAATTCTCATTAACCTCCGGACACGTTTCCGGTTGATATGCCTGCCCCGCAGGTTCATTGCTGCTGTAATCCTGCGATACCCGTATGTTGGGTTCGCTGTATATATCTCATCAATAAGCCGCATATCCTTAAGGTCAAGCTCAGACCATGTTTTAGTAACCGGTTCCCTGTAGATACTAGTCCGGTTTATGCTTAACAGTTCTGCCTGGCGTGTTGAACTAATACGTTTGTTTTGACGCTCTGCCATTGCTCTACGAGCTTCAAGAGTCTTATTTGAGGCCAGATTTTTTTTTGAGCCATTCAATCTCATAAGATTGCTGGCCAATGATCTGCTGATACCGGGATTCTTTTTCTGCCATCTCCTTCCGGAGTTTACCGGCCTCATTTTTATTTCTCTCAAAGACGACGAAAGCATTTTTAACAAAATCGCTCTTCCACTGGCTGAGCATTTGAGGATTTAACTGATACTTGGAGGCAACCTGACTTAAGGTAGCTTCCTCCTGCAAAAGCTCAAGAACTATTTTTGCTTTAAATTCTGCTGTGTAACGGTTTCTCTTTTCCATGTCTCCATTTTAGCTTATTTGTTCCGAAAAAGTGTCTCAACTTATGGGAGCATTATATGTATCTATTCTTAATACTCCAGTAATAGTAATACGAGTAAAACCTTGGGATCGAAAAACTATATATCAATATACAAAAGATGAACGATATTATATTCGAAAAGGGACAAATGTTTTTCCACTTACTCCAAGTGAGATTTCTCGTTTATCAAAAGGAGAATGTGTTAACGAATAATTTTGAAAACATATATTTGATAATTCAACATTAACTTAACCCGGACCGGTTAAAAAGTGCAGACAAGATTTAATAATTGAAATCAAAGCCTCAGGGCTTTTTTCTTTTTTTCAACGTGTGGGTTTTCGGAAGGGACAAATGCATAAACCAAAAGGATTGGAGGAAATAAAAACTAAAGAAAGAAGTTATATGGTATCTTACAGGTAAGGAGCGACGTTTGTGGCTGATGCAGCAAAAGATATTTTATCGGGACTAAACAAAGAGCAGGTAGAGGCCGTAACCACAACCGAAGGCCCCCTCCTTATTCTTGCGGGAGCCGGAAGCGGGAAGACCAGGGTCCTGACTCACAGGATCGCTTATTTGATTAAGGAAAAAGGTGTTTCGCCGGAGAATATCCTGGCGATCACTTTTACCAATAAGGCTGCCGGGGAAATGAAAGAACGGCTGGAGAAAATGGTGGGCTATTTTGGTTTCCAGATGTGGGTGAGCACCTTCCATTCAGCTTGCGTCAGAATCCTGCGGAGGGATATCGACCTTCTTGGATACAAACGCAGCTTCACCATTTATGATGCGGCAGACCAGAGGTCTCTGCTTCAGGAAATCATTAAAGAGATGAATCTGGATGACAAGAGATTCCCGGCAAGATCTATCCAGGAAACCATATCTAGGGCAAAAAACCAGCTCTATACCCCTGAAATGTTCGACCGGGAAGCCTCCGGGTACTATAACTCCAAGGTGGCGGAAATCTATTACCGCTACCAGGAAAGGTTGAAGGCCAACAACTGCCTTGACTTTGACGATCTCATCATGCAGACGGTCATCCTTTTTGGTCAATCCTCAGATATCCTCCGGTACTACCAGGAAAAATTCAAATATGTTCTGGTGGACGAGTACCAGGACACCAACCATGCCCAGTATATGTTTGTCAAACTCCTGACGGAGGTCCACCGGAACCTTTGCGTTGTGGGAGATGACGATCAATCCATTTACGGGTGGCGGGGAGCCGACATCAACAATATCCTGGACTTTGAAAAGGATTTTCCGGAAGCCAAGGTCATTAAACTAGAGCAGAACTACAGGTCCACGAAAAACATCCTGGCTGCGGCTAACGAAGTGGTACGCAACAACCGGGGGAGGAAAGGCAAGGCCCTCTGGACTGAAAATGTCCAGGGTGACAAGGTGACCATCTGCCTGGTCCCGTCCGAGAGGGCGGAAGCGGAATTCATTGCCGGGGAGATCAAACGGCTTCAGTATGAAGAAAACCGGTCACTTAATGAATTTGCCGTTTTCTACAGGACCAATGCCCAATCCCGTGTAATTGAAGAATGTTTTATACGGGAAGGTATTTCGTATACTATTGTGGGGACCCTGAAATTTTATGAGCGCAGGGAGATCAAGGACCTTATCGCCTATTTGCGGGTAATTGTCAACCCTGCGGACAACCTCAGCATGGCCCGGATAGTCAATGTACCCAGAAGAGGCATCGGTCAGGTGACCTGGTCCCGCCTCCAGGGGTACGCCAGGGATCGGGGCATCACCGTTTCCCAGGCGCTTCTGGAAGCTGAAGATATCCCCAATATTGGCCGGACAAAAGCGGCTATCCTGGGTTTCGGCAGGAACCTTGAAGTGCTGAGGGAGCAGAAGGATAAAGTTACAGTTACCAAAATGGTAATGGATATATTGAACTTCACAGGCTATCTTCAGGAATTGGAGGCGGAAAATACGGAAGAAGCCCTTTCCAGGATAGAAAACATCCAGGAATTCCTGAGTGTCACTCAGGAATATGACCGCAGGGATGAAAACAACAACCTGGAGAATTTTCTAGAGACCATCGCTTTGATTTCCGAAGTCGACACTTATGCCAACGGCGGGGGCAGTGTGGTGCTGATGACCCTGCATACGGCAAAGGGGCTTGAGTTCCCCGTAGTGTTTATGGCCGGTATGGAAGAAGGAGTGTTTCCCCATTCCAGGTCTCTTTCCAATGAACCGGAGACGGAAGAAGAGCGCAGGCTCTGCTACGTGGGTATGACCAGGGCAAGGGAAAAGCTTTATATGACTCACACGCGGCAGAGGATACTATATGGGAACACTCTGATAAATGAGCCCTCAAGGTTTCTCAGGGAGATCCCCGAAGAACTTGTTGACTTTAAGGGTGACATGGAGCCTTCAGCTGTGTCTTCGGTGGAGAGGGAGAGCCGGGCGAACATTGTCCGGGAGAAAGATTTTGCCGTAGGGGACAAGGTGTTCCATACTATCTTTGGAACCGGGACAGTGGTCGGGGTAGGCACCGGGGGAAGCGATACCATTACCGTGGCTTTTCCTGACAAAGGGATCAAAAACCTTCTTCCCGAATACGCGCCCCTGAAAAAACTCTGAGTAATAGAATAGGATCCGGACTACATTAGAAAAATAGGTTTACAACTTACCTGAAGAGGGGAGGTTTTGAGATGGCTGATCCTTTGGACACAGCCCGTGAGAGGATAACCTGGCTGAGGAAGGAAATCGAAAGGCACGATCACCTTTACTATACTTTGGATCAACCGGAGATCTCCGACAGGGAATATGATGCTTTGATGCAGGAACTATTGTCCCTGGAAAAGGAGTACCCGGAGCTGGTGACCCCTGATTCTCCTACTCAAAGGGTAGGTGGTCAACCTCTGCCCTTTTTTTCTCAGGTGAGTCACCCCCAGCCCTTGTTAAGCTTGAGCAATGCTTTCAGCAGCGGTGAGCTCCGCGATTGGGATTTGCGGCTAAAAAGAATGCTGGGAACAGAGGATTTGGATTATGTAGTTGAATTGAAAATAGATGGTCTTTCAGTTGCCCTTACATATAGAAACGGATACTTTGAAACAGGTGCAACCCGTGGTGACGGGATAACAGGGGAGGATATAACTGCAAATCTCAAGACTATCAGGACTTTGCCTCTTAAACTGTCTGATCCGGTACCTCTCTTGGTTGTTAGGGGCGAGGCCTATATGCCCCGTATTGCTTTCCGGAGGCTTAACGCCGAAAGGGAAGCTTCAGGTCAGGTATTATTTGCAAACCCCAGAAATGCTGCAGCCGGTTCTTTAAGACAATTGGACCCTAAAGTTGCAGCTTCCAGGGCGCTCCTTCTTTTTATATACGATGTTATTGAAGTAGAGGGGGTAAAACTTGAAACCCATGTAAAGACAATTGAATTTCTAAAAAAACAGGGGTTTCCTGTTAATCCTGAGTGGGAGTACTGTCGAGATATGGAAGAAGTGATTCCCCTGTGTTCAAAATGGCAGGAAAAGCGGGAGAAACTGGATTACGATATTGATGGCCTGGTTATTAAGGTTAACAACAAAGATTACCAAAAACGTTTAGGCCATACCACAAAGAGTCCACGCTGGTCCATCGCTTTTAAGTTTCCTGCAGAACAGGGAATTACCAGGATAAAGGATATAATTGTCAGGGTAGGGCGAACGGGGGTATTAACTCCTACTGCTGTTCTTGAGCCGGTAAGACTAGCAGGTACAACGGTAACAAGGGCGAGCCTCCACAATGAAGATATAATCAGAGAAAAAGATATCAGAATCGGTGATGTGGTTATTGCTCAGAAGGCGGGGGATATTATTCCCGAGGTAGTGACTGTGTTAAAGGAAGAAAGGAACGGAAAAGAAGAGCCTTTTTCTCTTCCGGAGGTCTGTCCAGAATGCGGCAGCAGGGTTGTTCGTTTAGAGGGAGAGTCAGCCTCCAGATGTACAGGGGGGTTATACTGCCCTGCACAGGTCAGAGAGGGGTTAATACACTTTGTGTCCCGGGAGGCTATGGATATAGAGGGTTTGGGGCCTAAGGTGATCGAACAACTATTAAATTCCAACCTGGTAAAGGATGCCGGCGACTTGTACTACCTCAAGAAGGAGCAGTTAACCTCCCTTGAAAGAATGGGAGAAAAGTCGGCGGATAACCTTCTTGAGTCTATTGATGCAAGCAGGGAACGCCCTCTTTCCAGGCTCATTTTTGCCCTGGGAATTCGCAATGTGGGAAGCAGGGCCGCCCGGCTCCTTGCAGGTGAGTTTAAATCCCTCGATAACCTGGCAAAGGCTCAACCGGAGAATATGACGGCTATTGCAGAGATTGGACCAAAAATTGCTGAGAGTGTGGCTGCCTTTTTCCGGGAAGAACACAACCTTCAGGTTATAGACAAGCTTAAAGCTGCCGGTGTTAATATGATTGAGGAGGGGGCAACCAGTAATGGAATACTTGCAGGTAAAAAGTTTGTATTGACGGGAAGGTTGGCAGCAATGACCAGGTCCGCGGCTAAAGAAAAAATAGTTGAATTAGGGGGAGAAGTTTCCGATTCTGTCAGCAAAAAGACTGACTATCTTGTTGCCGGGGAAGACCCCGGCTCCAAGTACGAAAAAGCAGTAACTTTAGGGGTTCCTGTTCTCTCTGAGGAAGAATTTCTTGACCTGTTGGAGGGCAGATAATGGGATTGTTTGCCGGAATAATGGCGAATTTGTTATAATACAAGAGTGATTTTTCCTAATTATCTCTAATTTTGGCAGTAAGGGGGGACTTTTTGTGACCATTTCTCTTAAGGAACTGGAGCATGTTGCCGAGCTGGCCAGGCTAAGTATACCGGAGAACGAATTAAAAGCATATACATGCCAGCTGGATGACATCTTAAAATCCATAGAAAAGCTGAAAGAGCTTGATACGGATAATGTTGAACCTACAGCCCATATATTGCCCGTACGTAATGTAATGCGAGGTGACATTGTAAGAGAGGGTATTGGGAGAGAAGATGCACTTGGTGGTGCGCCGGATGTAGAAGAGGGACAGTTCAAGGTTCCGAAAATTGTCTAGCATGGAGGTATGCGGGTTTGGAAAACATTGTAAACTTAACGATAACTGAGATACATAAGCTGTTGACTGATAAGGAGTTAAGTGCCGTAGAGCTTACAAAGGCTTTTCTAGATTATATTGATAGGATTGATCCTACTATTCGAGCATTTATCACCGTAACTGAAAATACGGCACTGGCTCAAGCTGAAGAGATTGATAGGGCCATTGCTCAAGGAAAGAAGATTGGATTGCTTTCCGGAGTGCCTATGGCGTTGAAAGACAACCTGTGCACTGCTGGGGTTAAGACTACCTGCTGCTCTAAAATGCTGGAAAACTGGGTATCTCCTTACAGTGCAACTGTGGTGGAAAAACTGCAGGAAGCCGGGGCCATTATGCTGGGTAAGTTGAATATGGATGAGTTTGCTATGGGATCTTCTACAGAGAACTCAAAGTTTTTTACAACGAAAAACCCCTGGGATACATCGAGGGTGCCCGGGGGATCCAGCGGCGGTCCCACGGCTGCAGTTGCTGCAGGTGAAGCAATATATACCCTGGGGAGTGATACGGGAGGGTCTATCAGGCAGCCTGCCTCATTTTGCGGGGTAGTCGGCTTGAAGCCCACCTACGGTAGGGTTTCCAGGTATGGGCTGATTGCTTTTGCTTCTTCCCTGGACCAAATCGGGCCCATTACAAAAAATGTCAGGGATTGTGCAATAGTACTCAAAGCTATTTCGGGTTTTGATCCTTATGACAGCACTTCCGTAGATATTGAGGTTCCGGATTATGAAAAGGCTTTAACGGGCGAAGTAAATGGTCTGCGGATTGGAATTCCAAAAGAATACTTTGAGATAGGCATCAGTAAGGAAATAACAGAAAAAGTTCTGAAGGCTGTTGAACTCCTTGAAGACTTGGGTGCTGTTTGCGAGGAGATGTCCCTTCCCCATACTGAGTATGCTCTTCCAGCTTACTATGTAATAGCACCTGCAGAGGCCAGTTCAAATCTTGCCAGATTTGACGGTGTAAGCTACGGGTACAGGGATGAAAATGCTGAAGATGTAATTTCAATGTACAAGAATTCCCGAGGTGAGGGTTTAGGACCTGAAGTTAAAAGAAGGATAATGCTGGGTACCTATGCCCTCAGTTCAGGGTATTACGATGCTTACTATTTGAAAGCCCAGAAGGTCAGAACTTTAATCAAGCAGGATTTTGACAAAGCCTTTGAAAAATTCGATGCCTTTATAACACCTACTACACCTTCTATAGCTTTTAAGGCGGGGGATAAAGTTGAGGATCCCCTTGCCATGTACAAATCTGACTTATTTACGGTGCCTTCAAACATGGCGGGGATACCGGCCATCTCCGTACCCTGTGGGTTTGCTGAAGGAATGCCTGTTGGTTTACAAATTATAGCCAAGCCCTTTGCAGAGGAAACCCTCCTGCGTATTGCTTATGCGTATGAGAACTGCAGGGGAACGGAAGTTTTACTTCCCGACCTGGAGGTGAACTAAAAGTGACCGAATATGAAGCCGTAATTGGTTTGGAGGTTCATGCAGAGTTAAAAACCAATTCAAAAATATTTTGTTTCTGCACTACTGAATTCGGAGGGAAACCCAATACCCATGTATGTCCAATCTGTTTAGGGCTGCCAGGGACTCTCCCGGTATTGAATGAAAAAGTTGTTGATTTAGCTATTAAGGCAGGTTTGGCCTTAAATTGTGAAATAGCCGAATTCAGTAAATTTGACCGGAAGAATTACTACTATCCCGACCTCCCCAAGAACTTTCAAATATCCCAGTACGATCTGCCTATAGCCAGGGAAGGATATTTAAACATAGATGTTGACGGCAGACAGAAACGAATTGGGATAACCAGGTTGCATATGGAAGAGGATGCAGGAAAACTGGTCCATTCAGGTGACAGCATTACCGGGGCAGATTATTCCCTTGTTGACTATAACCGCACAGGGGTTCCTTTGATCGAGATTGTATCTGAACCTGATATGAGTTCACCTGAGGAAGCCAGGGCATATTTGGACCAACTGAAGGCTATTCTGGAATACACGGATGTGTCAGACTGCAAGATGCAGGAAGGATCTTTAAGATGTGATGCCAATGTGTCCGTTCGCCCCAAAGGCAGTCAGAAATTAGGAACAAAGACAGAAGTCAAAAACATGAATTCCTTCCGTGCTCTGCAACGTGCTCTTGAGTATGAGATTGAAAGGCAAATCGAGGTCCTGGAGGAAGGGGGGCAGGTTGTTCAGGAGACCCGGTCCTGGAATGAAGCCAGGGGAATAACTGAAACTATGAGAAGCAAGGAAGATGCTCATGATTACCGTTACCTGCCTGAGCCGGACCTGGTTCCTTTGGTAATTGACGTTGAATGGGTTGAGCGTATTCGCCAGACAATTCCTGAATTACCACTGGAAAGGAAAAAGCGTTTCGTAGAGGAATACGGACTGCCCGAATACGATGCCGGAGTAGTCACCAGTTCCAAGAAGTTGGCTGATTTTTTTGAAGCCTGTGTCGAGAAATTCGGCAACCCAAAAGAAGTTAGCAACTGGATAATGGGAGAATTGATGAGGTTGTTAAATGCAAACAATATGGAGCTTAATGATTCCCCTGTAACACCGGGGGGCTTGATAAGAATTCTCGAACTTGTAAAGGAAGGAACAATCAGCGGGAAAATTGCCAAGCAGGTTTTTGAGGAGATGTTTAATACAGGAGAAACCCCTGATGCTATTATCAAGAAGAAAAACTTGATACAGATAAGTGACAGCGGTGAATTGGAAGGCATAATCGCCAGTGTAATGGAGAACAATCCTAAATCTGTTGAAGATTATCGCAGTGGTAAAAAACAGGCCTTGAAGTTCCTGGTTGGTCAGGTGATGAAAGAGACAAAAGGCAAGGCTAATCCCCAATTGGTCAATGATATTCTTCTTAAGAAGCTTTCCGAATAAAAATTCAAACTGAGACAGTTCTAATTAGTTTAGCCATTTTTACATTGCATAACCTGTCTGACTCAAACCAATACTATGATTGTTAAATAATCAAGTATTGGAGGGAGATAATTGTCACATCACACAAAACATTCCCGGTTTGGGGGGCGCGAAGAAAGACTGGCAAACATGAGAGATGCTATGTATCCAGGAGGGGTAGTGGTTGACCCTGTGCCAATTACCGCAGGAGAGGAAATCACCATTCTTTATAACGGTTTGCTTTCCAGTTCCGGCGCAGACCAGGTTTATCTGCACTGCGGATATGGTTCGTCCAACGCCTGGAATAATGTACAGAGTATTAAGATGGATAAGACCGAAAGGGGTTGGGTAAAGAAATTTACTGTAAATGATTCTTCAAGGTTAAACATCTGCTTTAAGGATAGTGCCAATAACTGGGATAACAATAACGGGATCAATTGGAGTTTTGAGATCCACGATGGTACAAGGGTATAAATATACTCCCCGGGAACTAACCCGGGGAGTACCTCTTTTTAACCGGTTCTTTCCAGAGCGTTTTCCCGCCTTTTCGTTATGGCTCTAAGGTAGTAAGAGACGTATTTTTCAGCAGAATTTTTCCAGGAGAAGTCAGACCTCATGGCATTGGTTACAAGCTGCCGCCATTGATCCGGATAGTCGGTGTATAGTCCTACAGCTCGCTGGATAGTTTTCCAAAGTTCAACGGCTGAATAATGGGTGAATGAAAAACCATTTCCCCGTTCATTATCCTGGTGATAGTCGATAACCGTATCTTCCAATCCGCCGGTAGCATGTACTACCGGTATAGTCCCGTATCTCATGCTTATCATCTGTCCCAGGCCACATGGCTCGAACCTGGAGGGCATTAGAAATATGTCCGAAGCAGCATAGATTCTCTGGGCAAGGTCTGCATCAAAACCAATGTGGATGGCAGCTTTATCCCGGTAGCGAATCTTTAACTCGCTGAAGAAATGCTGGTACCTGTCTTCACCGCTTCCGAGGAGTACAAATTGTACATTTGTTTCCAAAAGGTCGTTGATCACATTGGCTAAAAGGTCAAGACCTTTTTGGGAAGCAAGGCGCGAAATCAGGCTGATCATAGGGACATCTTTTTTAGGAAGTCCAAGTTCTTCCTGGAGAGCGTATTTGTTTTCCCTTTTGTCTTCAATAGTGGCAAGACTAAAGTTTTTATAAATCCTCTCATCTGTTTCGGGATTAAAATTATTATAGTCAATTCCGTTCAGTATCCCATAAAGGTCTTGGGCCCGTTTGCGCAGCAGGCCGTCTAATCCTTCACCAAATTCGGAGGTTTGGATTTCCAGGGAATATTTATCGCTCACTGTGTTTATTAAATCGGAATAAAGAATCCCTGCCTTCATATAGTTTACCTGTCCCCAGTACTCCAACTGGTCCGGAGTAAAGAATTTTTTTTCGGGCAGGTTTAATGTAATCAGAACATCTTTTGGGAATCGTCCCTGGTACTGCAAATTGTGAATGGTAAATACGGTGGCAGTATTTTTATAGAAGGGCTCGTCCTCATATTTTACTTTTAAGAATAGTGGGAGCATTGCAGTTTGCCAGTCATTACAGTGAATAACGTCTGGCTTGAAATCCAGTTTTGGCAGAGCAGAAAGAACAGCCTTTGTAAAGAAGTTGAAACGTGCGCCGTCATCAATATGCCCATATAGACCCTCTCTGTAGAAAAACTTGTAGTTGTCAATAAAGTATACGGGAATTCTTAAATCTGCCTCTCCTCCTTTAACGGGGAGCATTGCTTGCCTTACAATTGCTGTTTCTAGGTGGCCGTCCATTTCCACAGGCATATCATTCAGGTATTCTGTGTTTTTTATTTGTTTGTAGCGGGGCATAATAATTCGGATATCGTGTCCCAGCCTGGCAAGGGCTTTAGGCAGGGACCCAGCCACATCGGCTAAACCGCCGGTTTTTGCAAATGGATCTACTTCCGAGGATACCAGTAATATCTTGAGCCTTTCCTGCATGATTAACCTCCTTCTTTCCGTCTCTTAATGAGTTTGGCGCAAATATCCTGCAGCTGATTCTGGTGGAGTAGGGTTGATGTAGAAACCGGTTCCCCACTCAAATCCTGCAACAATAGTTAGTCTCGGCAGAATTTCTATATGCCAGTGGTAACGCTGGCCTTCATTCATGCGATAAGGGGCACTGTGAACAACTAGATTATAAGGCGGGTCTTCCAGGGCTTGAGATAAGCTGGAGATTGTGCGCTTAAGAATTGAAGCCAGAGACCTTAACTCTTCATCTGAAGATTCTTCAAAATACTCACTATGTTTGTGAGGTACAATCCAGGTTTCAAAGGGGAAGCGGGCCGCATAGGGGCAAAAAGCAATAAAGGCATTGTTTTCGGCAACAATTCTGGCACGGTCTTTCTTTTCAAACTCTACACTTTCACAAAAATAACATTTGCCTTCCTTTTTATAGAAACGCTCTATGCCTTCTAATTCTTCGATCACATTTTTGGGAACTAAAGGTGTGGCAATAAGCTGGCTGTGTGGGTGAGACAAAGAAGCCCCAGCTACAGCCCCATGATTTTTAAAAAGCTGTGTGTATTGAATTCTCGGGTCTTTTTTTAAGTCAAGATAGCGAGATTGCCAGGCCTTCAGAATTCCAAAAATATGTTCTTCTGATTCTTCGCCCAAAGGCCTATTGTGGTCAGGTGTTTCAACAATAACTTCATGGGCACCTACGCCGTGCATCTTTTCATATAATCCTATTGTATCTTTGTCAGCCTGTCCTTCATTTTGAAGAACTGGGAACTTATTAGGAATTACGCGAAGAGACCAACCGTCCGTATTTGATTGTCCCCTTTCTCTATAAGCAAGGATTTCCGGTGGGGTCATGTGTTCGTTTCCCAGGCAGAATGGGCAGCTGCCCGAATCCTTTTTCCCTTCCTTTTTGGATGCAAAATCGGAGGGTCTTTTGCTTCTCTCACTGGCAATAATTACCCATGTATCGGTAAGAGGATCTTGTCTTAATTCAGGCATCTTGGCAACCTCCATCGTTAAAAGTCTTTTTTAGGATGTTCTTTTTCCAACAGATTTATTCTTGGGGTTCCGTGGGATAAAAAAAGTCAATTTTGAAACAATAGATTAAGGAGATAATTGGCAGAAAAAAATAAATAGAAAGGGGCAGTTTAATAGTGAAAGTTCTTGTGCTGACTTGGGAGTATCCACCAAGAAGTGTGGGGGGACTTGCCCGGCATGTTGAAGATCTTTCCTCAGCTCTAGCAGAGACAAACAACGAGATTCATGTGGTAACCGTTGGTTCGGAGGATACTCCTGAATATGAGATAGTCGGAGGGGTTCATCTACATAGGTTTGAGCCTTATCCAGTTAATACACCGGATTTTGTGACCTGGGTTTTGCAGCTTAACGTAAAAATGCAGGAAGTTGTGGCAGGATTGTTCCGTACCCAGGGAACTTTTGATATTGTACATGCTCATGATTGGCTTACAGCTTTTGCTGGGGCAGCGATCAAACATGGTTACCATATTCCCCTGATTGCAACAATACACGCAACGGAAGCCGGGCGAAATAATGGGCTGCACAATGAGCACCAGAGATATATTGGCAGCGTAGAATGGTGGTTGGCTTACGAAGCATGGCGGATAATCGTCTGCAGCAAACATATGAAATCGGAAATTATAGGTCTTTTTAATGCGCCCGGGGATAAAATAGACATCGTTCCCAATGGTGTAAATGCCAGGGTTTTTGAAAACCTCCAAATAGAGCCAGGATTTAAAAATAGATTTGCTTTTGACTACGAAAAGATAGTGCTATTTGTAGGACGCTTAGTACAGGAAAAAGGGGTTCAGGTTTTAATTGAAAGTGCTCCTGCAATTATCAGAGCATTCCCTGATGCTAAATTTGTTATTGCGGGAAAAGGCCCCATGGAAGGGGAACTGAAGCATAGAGCCCAAACGACGGGATTGGGAGATAAGATATTGTTTACTGGTTATATTGACGATGAAACTCGAAACAAACTCTATGCAGTATCTTCGGTAGCTGTGTTTCCCAGCCTCTATGAACCTTTTGGTATTGTGGCACTGGAAGGAATGGCTGCAGGGACACCGGTAGTAGTATCTGACACCGGTGGGTTGTCTGAAATAGTAACTCATGGGGAAAACGGAATGAAAGCGTATCCCGGCAATGCCAACTCTTTAGCTAATAATATTATCCGTCTGCTGACAGATGAGGTATATGCTGCACAAATAAAAGATAAAGCAAAGAAGCTTGTTACAAAGGTTTATGACTGGCGGGCAATAGCTAACAATACAATTGCACTATATGAAAGGGTTCTTCGAGAATACAAAAAAAGCCCTTGGTCCCGTGAAAGAAAGAAACCGAGGGTGTGGGATTATGCTATGTCTTTTGTTACCTCAAGATATGAAGCCCCTGAGAGAATGGCAGAAACAAAAATAGGGGAAGTGGATTCAAGATTAGGTGAATACGATTTGGTGGGTAGCCGAATTTTAACTAACAACCATAGGGAAGGAGGAAATTGACTTGAAGGGAGTAATTATGGCTGGTGGTTCAGGTTCGAGACTAAGGCCGTTAACCTGTGGCCGTCCAAAGCCTATGACGCCTCTTATTAACAAACCGGTAATGGAGTATGCAATTGAACTCTTAAAAAATCACGGCATAACCGATATTGCCGTTACTCTTCAATATCTTCCCGGTCATATTAAGGATTACTTTGGCAGCGGCAGCCAGTGGGGGGTAAACCTGCATTATTTTGTAGAAGAGGTTCCATTGGGAACTGCAGGCAGTGTAAAAAATGCTGAAGAATTTCTGGACGATACATTCATAGTAATAAGCGGTGATGCTCTTACCGATTTTGATTTATCAAAAGCGGTAGATTTTCATTTTGACTCTGAATCTCTGGCAACTTTGGTACTTACCCGGGTAGACGCTCCGCTGGAATATGGGGTTGTGATAACAAAAAGTGACGGTCGTATAAGGAGGTTTTTAGAAAAACCCGGGTGGGGTGAAGTCTTCAGCGATCAGGTGAATACCGGAATATATATTATGCAGCCGGAGGTCCTTCAGGAAATCCCCTCCGAGGGCATGTACGATTTTAGCAAAAACCTTTTTCCTAAACTGTTCGAAGAACAAAAACCTCTATATGGGTGCCTTGCTGAAGGTTATTGGTGTGACATTGGCAATATTGAACAGTACAGGCAGGCTCATATAGATATGCTGTCAGGGAAAGTCAATCAGGAAATCGCAGGTAATGAGATTGCCCCAGGAGTATGGGTTGGGACTGACGTATTCATTGATCCTGACGCTGAAGTTGTTGGCCCTGCAGTAATTGGCAATAGCTGCAGAATTGGTCCCGGAGTAAAAATTGAACCATACACTGTTATTGGTCAAAATACAATTGTGGAACAGGGAGTCTCAATTAAACGCAGCATTGTCTGGGAAGGTTGTCTCCTGGGGAAACAATCTGCTTTAAGGGGAGCTGTATTGTGTCAGCATGTGACTACGGGCAGCAATGTTTCCCTATTTGAAGGGGCGGTAGTAGGGGATTACTGCAAATTGGGGAGTTTCTCCGTAGTGAAGCCTGAAATCAAAATATGGCCTCACAAAGTTGTGGAGAGAGATACTCAGGTAAATTCAAGCATTATTTGGAACAGTAAATGCGGAAAAATCCTTTTTGGGAAGGAAGGAGTGCCTGGAAAGATAAATGTGGATTTTACACCTGAGTGCGCTGCCAGGCTCGGAGGATCCTATGGTGGAACATTATCGCCCTCACAACGGGTTTTGGTTAGTTCCGATGGACAACCTGGAGCGGAAATGATTAAAGATGCTTTTGTATCAGGCCTACTTTCCACGGGAGTCAATGTATACGAGGCCGGGCCTTTAACAACTCCGCTACACCGGTTTGGGGTTGGTTTTTTAGGAGCGGACGGCGGAGTGTATTTTAAAACTATTTCAGAGGACGGCCAACGCTTAAAGATACAGTTTTTTGATGAAAAGGGTATAGATATTGGCCGAGATACCGAACGCAAAATAGAAAACTTTTTCCACCGGGAAGATTTTAGGAGAGCTTCCGGGCAGGATATCAATTATGTCCTCAGTACTCCTGACTTCGTATCTGCTTACTTAAGTTTTTTGGAGCAGGGAATTGTTGAAGATTTTTGGAAGTACAACCCTGAAATTGTTCTTTGTACCCGTGGTAATCCCGCTGAGGCTGCCTTAAACCTACTGTTTGAAAAGTTAGGAGTTACCGTACACGAGGTAAAGGAGGAATTGTACCAGGAAAGTACTGAAAACCTTGACAATATTTTTTGTTCCGTATCCGAAACTGTGGCCAAGACCAATGCTCTTTTTGGTGCCGTCTTGGACAGACACGGAGAAAAACTAGCCGTTGTTGATGTAAAGGGCACAGTGATACAAAATGAATTTTTAACGGTATTATTGTCCCTGGTTTACTTTATGCACAATAAAACAGGGCGTTATGTGGCGCCAGTCACGGTTCCAAAAGCAGTGGAAGATATTGCTCATACTTTCGGGGGTGAGGTGATTCGAACAAAAACTGCAGCCAGGTCTGTACTGGAAGCAAAGGTGAAGGAGGACAATAAGTTAAACAACCCCAGCTGCCTGCAATTCTTTTTGGAATTTGACAGAGTATATACCATTGTAAAGTTGATTGACTGCCTGTTAAGGTATTCAGTCTGTCTATCAAAGTTAATAGATAAAATTCCTAAGTTTCATGTCAGTGTAAAAGAGATCCAGTGCCCGTGGACAACAAAAGGTACGGTAATGCGGACTTTGATTGATGAAGGGCAGGATAATCAAGTAGAGTTGCTGGATGGGATTAAAGTGTATCATGACCAGGGGTCAGCATTAGTTCTGCCGGATGCGGAGGAACCTCTTTACAATATATATGGCGAGGGTTATTCACAGGAAATAGCTGAATCTTTAACGGATATGTACCTGGAAAAAATCAACTGTATCGTAAAAAACAATAATGCTTCCCAAAATAAAAAACAATAACGCTTCCCAATCATAGAACAATTTGCCCTCCAGTTGATTGGCTGCAAAGATTAACTGGAGGGTTCGAATACACCTAATCATGTATCGGTTCCTTCAGAAAAGCCCTCAGAGACCGAAATAATCAAACCGTTTTGTAGATTTCGTAATTTATTTTTGGAAATATATTATCTGTATCCTCCAACTTTTTAAGCCAGGATTCATCAACGGTTCTTTCTTTTATTTCCTTATATAACTTGGTGAACCGGGAAACGTGGTCTGTTGTCCGCTTCCTTGCGTAGTCTACCATAGTTCCCGTTTTCATAATAAAAGCCCAGTCACTTGCTTGGGCAAGAAAGATTTCCCTTGCTGCTTGGTTGAGTGCGCGTCTGATTAGTTCCGGTTCGCCACCGCTGTTGTTATTTGCCAATTCAATCATTCTTTCTGCGCAGTTATGCAGGTGCCTGTAGATCCAGTCGTTGCTGCCTTCCAGCCAGACTTCGTTGTACCCTTTGTATCCCCAACTTGTCATGGGCGGTTGGCTTGGTTGATTATTCGGGATTTCTTCCAGGTAATCACCGGGTGTTTTTAGTTCAATGATATTTTGGTCAAAAGTAATTTTTCTAATCAGAAATTCCAGCCACATGGGACCTTCAAACCACCAATGGCCAAATAATTCCGCATCGTAAGGAGATACAACAATAGGCGGCCTGTCCATGTGTCTTGAGAGATACTCTATCTGTCTTTCCCGGTTAAACATGAAATTGCCCGCATGGATTGCAGCCTTCTCTCTTGCATGATGGGGTATGTATGGCTGTTTGTAATCGGTATTTTTCCCGGTAATCCTGTAATACTTTAACCCTGTGTCCGTTCGTATTCCATCTGGGTGAATATAGGGTTTAATATAATCATAATCAAGGTCATAACCAATGTCCCTGTAGAATTCCCGGTAATCAAAGTCTCCGGGATATCCTTCATTGGCACTCCACACCTGTTTCGAGGATTCCATATCTCTCCCAAAAGCTGCAGTCCCGGAAGGGCATATTACCGGTGCATAGATGCCGTATTTTGGTCTGGGTGTGGAGAAAAGCAGCCCATGAGTATCAACGAAAAAGTATTTTATACCCGCTTCCTTAAGAAATTTATCATCTCCTGGGTTATAAGCGCACTCCGGCAGCCACATTCCTTCAGGATTTTTTCCAAAGTACTCACGGTAATAGTCTACTGCCAGGTTGATTTGTGCCCGTACTGTCTCCCGGTGGATTCCCAACAGGGGGAGATAACCATGAGTTCCTGCGCAGGTGATTACCTCAAGAACTCCGTGATCCTGAAACTTTTTGAAAGCTTGGACAAGGTTGTCCTGGTAGTCGTAATGGAAAGTCTTGTATGCTTTTTCAAACATGTTTTGGTACATCAGGGCGCACTGGTGAACCTCATGTTGTTCCTTCTTTGTCCGCGATACTTCTCTTGCGGCAAGTTCCCTGAGTTTGTTAAGGTGTTTCAAATATCTCTGCTGGAGCAGGGAATCCGTTAACATAGCTATAAGGGGTGGGCTTAAGGAAATCGTTAACCGGAACTTAACCCCATCATTTAATAAGTTCTCAAAAACCCAAATCAAGGGAATATACGTTTCAGTGATTGCTTCGTAAAGCCATTTTTCTTCAAGGAAATTTTCGTCTTCGGGATGCCGCACAAAGGGTAAGTGGGCGTGAAGTACAAGGCTCAAGTATCCTTTTTCCAATCAGTCACACTCCCTTTCAAATAATCCCCAGGAACTTAAGACATCCAGTTCCTGGGCTCTTAAAGCATTCCAAACAGCTTCGTTCGGCAGCCAGTTGGGGTCAATGATATCCGAAACGCGGTTAGTGGGAGTGGTTACTATATTAGACCTTGCAATACAATAAAATCGTCCATCGGGTAAGATTCTGCCCAGATCAACAAAAAAAGTGTGATTAGGTTTTCCCACATGAATGTACCAGCTTTCAGCGTAGTCTTGAATTTGTATATCGTAATATATTTGAGGGGTTCCATTTGTAACGTCATAAACCCTAAGCGTTGGTTTCGAAATGCTCCAGGCATTGCCAAATTGTTTTGAGAATTCGGATTGAGCGGTAGCAGTAATTTCCCAATAAGCAAAAAGCCAATCGGGATCCCGCACCAGAAGGGTAACCTGATTTTTTCCGTAACTGATTGGGAAGTCAAGGTTTTCAATCCCCTCCTTTTCAGAAACCTCCGGTTTAAGGTTCTGCTTTTGACGTTGTTGTTTTCTTAAGTAGACAAATGTTAGTGTAGAGACCGCAACAATGATTCCGGTCACCAGAAGAAAAGTGGACATATTCTTAACTCCTTTACCAATTATATTGTTTATTCAAGGTAAAAGGGTAATTGCGATGAGGAAGATTAGAAATTGCCCCGGTTCCATATCTTTTAGTATGTCCAGAAAATATAGCGTTATAATGGTGGGTCCAAAATAATATGTAGGTACATAGAAACGCTCTTCAATCTATATAAGCCGCTTCACTACAGGTTCTGACGGCTTTTCTGGTTAATGGATCAGGGTAATAATAACGTTCATTTTTGTTTTCAAAAAATTGCTTTACTGATTCCATCAGTGGGAAGCCCTTATTTTCCAAAATTACAAGTTTTCCGCATTCAAATTTGTAAACAACGCCATCAAGAATTGTTGTTTCCGGCCTATTCAAGGAAAAATAGTAGCTGTTTTGTCTGGTGAGAAGGAAGGTGCTGTTTATTGGGTTTTTTTCGCTGTAGGGAAATAACAGAAAGTGTGCTTCAATCTCTGAGTCCTTAAACTTGTCCCATTTGCTAAGTCCCAGAGGGACATTGATGTTATGCTGTAATGGAGTCGGTTTTCCGGTTATTGTATCTGGGTCAAAAGAAAACAATATTTTTCCAAAGCCCAAAAATAAAGGGTTTTCCTGTGGTCCAACGGTGATGAAGTAAAAGAAATCATCAAAGGAAAGCTCTTCTTTAAGGATAATGCTCGCTAAATTGTCGCCTTTTTTTTCGATAAATAAATTAAACCGGGCCTGCTTAAGTAGGGCTTTTACTGAAACATTTACATATCCGGATAAAAAGGAAATGCTTCTTAACCTTGTTGGGGGCGGAATAATGCCGCTTAACAGGGGGTTGTCTAAAGGGCTAACTGCATATTTAAGGAGTTTCCTGAAAAAAATTAAGATAATAATAGCGCCTAACAATGGCAACAAAAGAGGGATAGTTTCCAATGTTATTGACCGGGAGATTACAAAAAGGTGGAGTAAAACCCAGATAAGGACAACCAAAGAAATAGTGGCATCTATATAGTACATTATTGTATTTACAGGTTCATTGGGCAGCAGGTAGTGCATTTGATACTTTTGTACAATTCGGTAAATGGTGCCTGTCAGATTCTGTTCCTCCATGTATGCCAGGTCAATCAACTCTTCAAGAATTGCTTGGAGACGTTCAACTTTTCGCTGAACGATCAATGAAATAAAAATACCTACAGAACCTAGAAGGCTTAGTAGGCCGGTACCGATACTGATAATAATAAATAGGTACTGTTCTTTTTGCAGCATACTTGATTCCTTTCAAACATGGTTATATTTCCAGTGTGTGGCGGCTGTTTCTTGCCTTATCAGCCAGATCCATTAAATGATTTTCCATTGCAAATGTCTCAATATTTCTTAACAGCAGATGGATACCGCATGTATCCATCTGCTTTTGAGAGACAATTTTCCCTACAGCTACAATATGGTCCGTAAACAGTTGGATTTCTGCGTTCTTGTGCCCTGATAACAAAAAACTGCAGGCCGATTGATAACATTTTGTTAAGTAATTAAAAAAGTACCGGTCAAATGGAAATGCCTCGTGGGTGAAATACAGTACAATCAGGTAAATGTGCTCAAGAATTTCCTTACTGAATCTACCCAAATGATTTTCTCCGGAATTCAGGAGGTAATACTGAATTATTTCATTAAGACCCAGTTTTACCCGGTCAAAATGATTATTGCGAAGCGATTGGAAAATTTGTGAAAAAGCAAGGTGTATGGGGTTGTCTTTGGGTAAACTTTGTTGGGAAAGCTCTAGTTGTTCCAGACTGCACTGGTTGTTCTCTCCTAAATCAAGGTAGTTGGAACAATTTTCAGTTGATTTTTCTTCCGTATTATTTAGAATAGCTCGCAGGTTTTGAACAAAATCAGTAATACTGTTTTCATTCATAAATGATCTCCTGAGGTGCATAAATGAACGAAAGTTTTCCGGCCAATAATGATTATTTTGCTTATTTTTTGTGAAAACTTTAGTACCTATTCAGGATGCAAGGCAAAAAAACCCCCATTCCTTCTGGAAATGGGGATTTTTTTGTGTCTTTTTTTTATTTTACACTTGTTCGAATATAATTCAGCAGCCCGCCCGATAGGACTATGTCTATCTGCCTTTTTGAAAGGCCATGTTTCACCTGGAACATTTTATTCTTGGTCACATTTTCAATTACCAATTTATCACCGGCAAGATTAAGCGGTGCGTTTTTTATAACCAGTTCATCGCCGGAATCAATTTGTTCCCAGTCAGTTTCGTCTACAAAAGTTAAGGGTAGTATCCCAAAATTAATCAAGTTTGCCCTGTGGATACGGGCAAATGACTTGGCGATAATTGCCTTTATGCCCAGGTACATTGGAGCCAATGCGGCATGCTCCCTGCTGGAGCCCTGACCATAGTTATGTCCGCCGACAATGAAACCTCCACCCCTTTGCAGGGCCCTTTCCGGGAATGAAGGGTCGATGTTGGAAAAAACAAATTTTGAAATAGCTGGAATATTAGACCTTAAAGGCAGAATTTTTGCCCCTGCCGGCATAATGTCGTCTGTGGTAATATTGTCCCCTAATTTGAGGAGTATACTGCCTGACAGGGTTTCCGGCAGTTCTTTTCTCACCGGTAACGGCTTAATATTTGGTCCTCGCAGTACTTCAACAGTCTCCGGTTCTTTAGATGGTGCTATAATCATTTCGTCATCAGTAATAAAGTTCTCCGGTAATTCTATTTCTATAAAACCACCTAAATCTCTGGGATCCGTCAATACGCCGAAAATAGCCGTTGCAGCTGCTGTCTCTGGGCCTGTCAAGTAAACCTCTGCATCGGCTGTTCCGCTGCGTCCTTTGAAATTCCGGTTAAATGTGCGGACTGATACGGAGCCGGATGACGGTGCTTGCCCCATACCTATACACGGCCCGCAGGTAGTTTCCAAAATTCTTGCCCCGGCAGAGACCATGTCTGCCAGTGCCCCATTTCTGGCCAGCATTTCCAAAACCTGGCGGGAACCAGGAGATATAACCAAATCTGTGCCGGAGTGAACTTTTTTCCCTTTTAATATGGCAGCTACACGCATGAGGTCAGTATATGAAGCATTGGTGCAGCTTCCGATAGCAACCTGATCCACCTTGATAGGACCGATATTCCGTATAGTGTCCACGGCATCGGGGCTGTGTGGCTTGGCGGCCATAGGTTCAAGGGTGGATAAATCAATATCAATTACACTGTCGTATTCTGCATCTGCATCAGCTTCCAATGGTATCCAGTATTTTTCCCGGCCTTGGGATTTCATGAAAAGACGTGTGTGCTCATCACTTGGGAATATCGAGGTAGTAGCGCCAAGTTCTGCACCCATGTTGGTTATTGTTGCTCTTTCAGGTACAGATAAATCGGCAACTCCATCTCCCGAATATTCCATGATTTTGCCTACTCCGCCTTTGACGCTTAGCCTGCGGAGAACTTCCAAAATAACGTCTTTTGCCGAAACCCAGGGCTGTCTCTTGCCCGACAGCCGGATATTTACTACTGCAGGCATATTCAAATAGAAAGGCATTCCTGCCATAGCTGCTGCAACATCCAATCCCCCGGCACCAATTGCCAGCATGGCGATACCACCGCCTGTAGGCGTATGGCTGTCCGAGCCAAGGAGGGTTTTCCCTGGCTGTCCGAACCTTTCCAGGTGCACCTGGTGACAAATTCCATTACCTGGTCTGGAGAAATAAATGCCGTATTTTGAAGCAATTGTACGCAAAAACCTATGGTCATCGGCATTTTCAAAACCGGACTGAAGGGTGTTGTGATCTACGTAACTGACGGAGAGCTCGGTTTTTACTTTAGGAATCCCCATAGCCTCGAATTGTAGGTAGGCCATGGTTCCGGTGGCATCCTGGGTCAGTGTTTGGTCTATCTTCAGAGCGATTTCTTCGCCAACGGACATAGTACCCGCCACAAGATGGTTGGAAATTATTTTTTGTGCCAAATTTTTTCCCATTATTACACTTCCTCTCCCATGAAGCCGATTATTACGAAAAACAGGTTAGAGATACTATACCAAAAAGAGGTCTAAAGTTCAATGAACCCTCTAGTCCCAAGGATATAATCTCCATGATATAATAAAATTCAGTGGTTGTTATTAGGACAAGCCAGAGGTGTTTGACTTATGGTGGTAGGGTTATGTACTGTAGAAATATATATTCCAACATCTCATTCCCTCAAGGATAAGAGGGGGATTGTAAAAGGGGTTATACAGCGCCTGCGTAGCAAATTTAATGTGTCCGTGTGCGAACTGGATAACCATGATGTTTGGAAGACTGCTACACTTGGTTTAGCCAGTGTAAGCAAAGACAAGGATGTTATTGACCGGACCTTTGGCGCCATTGAGGGTTTTTTAGACAACAATGGTTATTTCCAGGTAGTAAGCTTTAAACTGGAAATAATTTAACCACCCTTGGCAAGATTTTTCCCTCTTCAAAACAGCCTTCCTTAGGCCAGCGAGAGCGCAGGGGAGAGATTCAATGACACTCATAAATAAAGATAATACAGTAAAAGCTAAACCGTTGAAGGGAGTTCCGGCGGATGCACATTGTACTTGTAGAGCCTGAGATACCCTCAAATACCGGTAATATTATTCGTACCTGTGTGGCTACCGGGAGCAGTTTGCACCTGGTGGGGCAGCTGGGTTTTTCACTGCGGGACAAATATTTGAAGAGGGCAGGACTGGATTATTTTTATTTGGCGGATATACACCGTTATGATACTTTGGAAGAGTTAAAAAACCAGTATCCTGGCAGCAGGTTTTTCTACACTTCAAAGAAAGCGGAAAAGTTATATTGGGAAATTACGTATAAACCCGATGATTTTCTTGTCTTTGGAAGGGAAACAGAAGGCCTGCCTGAAGAATTGCTCCATGAAAACTGGGACTTTTCCGTAAGGATTCCGACCCTGGACACTGTCAGGTCTTTGAATCTTTCCAACTCGGTGGCGATTGTAGTATATGAAGCCCTGCGCCAGGTGGGTTTTAGGGGCCAAGTATCCCGGTAATCCCGCTTCATGATAGCCTTCTTCAACCTTCACTTGCAGGTATTGAAAACCTGTCGTAGTTATCCACAATAATTTGAAAAGCATAAGTCCTGGTAAAAGTAAAAAAACCGCATTTTATTCTTCATGGAGAAGATAAAATGCGTCTCAATAATTTGGTCGGGATGACTGGATTTGAACCAGCGACCTCTGCGTCCCGAACGCAGCGCTCTGCCAAACTGAGCCACATCCCGGCAAACATTAATTCAACAGCGAGTATTATTATAGTACGGAGCTGCCGTTTTGTCAATGAAATCAGGGTTTTTTGCACTACCTGAGGAATAAGATGGGGCTTTAAGTAACATGTTCGGAGTGTTGCAGCAGGGAAGGTAGTTGAATAAACCATAATCAGATGAACATACTAACCCCGGGAATCTTCATAAATAGGGGGCTTTTGAATGTATCATACCCAGGTTGCGTGGCCTTATCAGTCATCAGCTGTTCAATGCCAACTGCTGCCCGAAGGGGCAGGTAATCCTATCATACCTAAAATGGACATTTTCGAAACCAGGGATGAAATTGTTTACATATTTGAAATGCCTGGCATCAACGATAAACAACTGGAGGTTACTAGCGAAGGGCGCAATATTGTTATTAATGCACCAATATTAACAATTGACCCACAGGAATGTTCTTACAGGTATCAGGAAAGATCTAAGGGGTTGATGATGCGAGTTGTTTCAGTTGTTCCCGATGCAGATTTAGAAAGGGTAAAGGCAGAATTGAAGAATGGTCTGCTGGAACTCCGTTTCTCGAAAACTACCGGAAATACTTTCAGCGGGCGAAGGATTCCTGTCCATTCAGCTCAATAAGTCTTTAGTGAACAGATGAAAAACTGGAATATAGCTTCCAAATTAAAAAATCTTTAGCAGGAAAAAGGCCGCCATGAGTTGAAAGGGTTATAGAGTTTTTTTCGGACGGTGAAAACGGTGTCAATTGATCTTAATACCTTTATTTAGTCGATCATAAACTTTGTGATTTTGCTTGCTATTCCTATAGGCTTATTACCTTATTTGTGAAATTTCACAGAAGGCTTAGGCGGATTGAGGAAGCAGTTTTACAAATGGAAACTGACAAAAATAGAAGCCATAACTGAAAGATCGTTTGTTTTCAGCCAAGCTTTAAATAATTCGAAGAGTTCTGTTCATCAAGCAGGACTCTTTTTTATTCCTGTTAATATCGCCAACTGCTGGTGTCCTCATCAGGTTCTATAATAATCAGCGGCGGCGGGAAATGGGTGGACAAAAAATTAAATTCTGCAGCAGCATACCCGGAGTCTCCAGTCAACACACGAGCACGGGTCGCCCCTTTGGAAGTAAGGGGTTTGTGCCTGGAGTTATTGGAGACTGTAAAAGTACGTTGAGGCCTGATTCGTTCTGCCATCAGTTCACCTTCTTTTCTAAATTATTCTTTTCCAATACTGCCTGTCCATGTTCACATTTATTGAAGGCACCATATCTCCGGGGATGTCTCCCGAGGATACAGAACCTTTAAAGACAAAATAATCAAGAGCAGATAGGCTTTCCACTACTCCTCCCGGCACTTCAAATTCTACGTGTGATTGAGCCTCAGACAGAAGGTCTGAGGGGATAAAGGGTTCGGAAAGCTTTAATTCTTTTTCATATTCCTCATATAGAGTCCACATTATCTTTTCCAATTCGAAAGAGGGTTGGACAATTCCAAGCTTAATATCATTCTTGGCTTCCCTCCTGGAAATCATGTGGTTGTGGGCGTACAATTTTTCTGTTAAATTGTTTACAATGTCTTTTATCAGTTCTTCTTCCTCGGCACTCATATGCATTCGCAGCAGTTTCCGGGCTATGGACCGTATAAGGGCATAGTTTCTCTGTACATTTCCTAGGGCGAGAGGATGTACATTGTTTGCCAGGTGTGTAAATACGGATTCTAATTGTTCCTGCCCTTTTAACTGGAAAATTTCCATTGCCAGTGTGACAAATGAAGATACATCTTCTACACTGACAGGTATTTTTGCAACGGGATTGCTGGGGTCTTGTGGGTTAAATGCATTGGCAACGCTGGGATCGATTGGTCCCAACTCACCCATTTTACCCATAACGATTTCACTGGCCCCCAGTCCGATTAATGTTCCTGCACTATAGGCCCTAAAAGGCACCAAAAGTGAAAAATTTTCTGTGTATTCCCGGATAAGGTTTACTAAACGCCAGGGAGTAAGTACATCGCCTCCTCTGGTATAAAGAAAAAGGTCTATGCGTTCATTTTCGCCAAGGGTTTCAAGGTGTCTGTAAAAAACACGTATTACATCAGGTGCAATCCGGGTATTAATGTTTTCCCGGTCCCCTGTAATATAGCAAATTACCTTGGAATTGCGTAAGAATTGAATTTGATGGATTAATTCAAGGCGCCTTTCACGACCCATCTTGTTTTCCTCCTGTATGCGTATCTAACACTATTATTGCCACGGAAATTTCAAATATTTATTAACAGGTGCAGTGTTGGGGATAATTAAATATGGAAAAAGGAGGTGGTCTTTATGGATAAAGAGCAGAAAAAAAGAAAAAAACGGATAGAGGAGGAAACCAGCGATGTTTTAGGCTCTGCTCCACTGATATCCCTGAGGGGCCAGCCATTTTTTGATGCAGACGGTGAAAAGACCTACATTGAGCAAGAGGTCTTGGATGAGGAAAAAGGCAAAACCAATCTCCAAAGAAAACGGCCTCCACAATGATGTGGGAAAAAGTAACTGCCAGGGGACAGGAACTACCCTTATTTCCGTGGAATATCAAAAGTAAAGGTTTTTTTTACTAGGAGATGCAGCAATGGGAGACTTTGCACATTTACATGTTCATACAGAGTTTAGCTTGCTGGATGGTTCTGCAAGAATAAAAAACTTGATAGACTCAGCTGCTGAGAAGGGCTTTGAGGAAATTGCCATTACCGATCACGGGGTAATGTTCGGTGTGATTGATTTCTATAAGGCAGCAAAAGAAAAAGGCATTAAGCCGATTATTGGGTGTGAGGTCTACGTAGCTCCACGGACTATGCATGACCGTGAGCCCAGTAAAGATCAAAACCAATATCACCTTGTTCTGCTTGCAGAAAACCAAAAAGGTTACAGCAACCTTGTCCACATGGTTTCCGAGGCGTTTATTGAGGGGTTTTACTACAAACCCCGTGTGGATGCTAATTTGCTCCGAAAGTACTCAGAAGGGTTGATTGCTTTAAGTGCATGTCTCGCCGGGGAAATACCGTCCCACATTTTAGAAGGAGATTATAAAAGAGCTAGAGCTAAAGCTCTGGAGTATAACGAAATTTTTGGTCAGGGAAACTTTTACCTTGAACTCCAGGATCACGGGATAGAGGAACAGGGTCCGGTAAATGAAGCCCTGTTGAAAATATCCAGGGAGACAGGGATTCCTGTTGTAGCTACTAATGATGTGCATTATGTGAACAAGGAGGATGCAGCCGCTCACGATGTTCTCCTTTGTATCCAGACGGGTAAGACCCTTCAGGACACAAACAGGCTGCGATTTGCCACGGAAGAGTTTTACCTGAAAACTGAAGAGGAAATGCGCAGACTTTTCCCCTTTTCTGAAGAGAGTATTATGAATACCCGGGAAATTGCCAGGCGCTGTTCTGTGGAATTTGACTTTAGCAAGTTACATCTCCCTGAATATAAGGTGCCTGAGGGATATACACTGGATTCCTATTTGGAAGAACAGTGTTTCAAGAAGCTGCCAGACAGATTTCCCAAGCCTGATGAGGTTGTCTTGGAGCGTTTACGGTATGAGCTCGATGTTATCCAGTCAATGGGGTTTTCCGGGTACTTCCTGATTGTAGCTGATGTAATTCAGCATGCCAAAGACAAAGGCATCCCTGTTGGCCCCGGTAGAGGGTCGGCGGCGGGCAGTTTGGTAGCATATGTGCTTGGTATTACGGATCTTAACCCTCTGGATTTTGACCTTCTTTTTGAGCGGTTTCTCAATCCCCAGCGTGTCAACATGCCGGATATTGATACAGATTTTTGTTTTGAACGTCGGGGTGAGATAATCGATTATATTTCCCAAAAATACGGGCATGATCATGTGGCTCAAATTGTGACATTTGGGACTATGGCTGCCAAAGCTGCAATTAGGGATGTAGGGAGAGTAATGGGTGTTCCTTATCCGGAGGTAGATAAAATTTCCAAGCTTGTGCCTAATGAACTAGGCATAACCATTGAAAAGGCTTTGGAAATGTCTCCCGAACTGCAGCGCAATTATAGGGAAGATGATACTGTAAGAAAGATTATAGATATGGCCATGGCTATAGAAGGGCTTCCCAGACACGCATCGACCCATGCCGCCGGAGTGGTGATTAGTCATGATCCGTTAACATCCTTTGTTCCGTTACAAAAAACAAGTGAAGGCAGCGTCACGACTCAGTTTCCCATGCGGACAGTTGAGGAACTGGGATTGTTGAAAATGGACGTTCTGGGTTTGCGCACCCTAACAGTAATTGGTGACACTCTTCAAAGAATCAAGGAGTCCTACGGAATAGAATTAAATTTGTCACAGGACCTGCCCCTAAATGATAAGAAAACCTTTGAGATGCTTGCCAGGGGTGACAGTATCGGTGTTTTTCAACTGGAGAGTTCTGGAATGAGGTCCATATTAAAAAATCTACGCCCGGAGAGACTTGAAGACTTGATTGCTGTTAACGCTCTTTACAGACCGGGCCCCTTGGGGAGCGGAATGGTTGAAGATTTTATTGCCCGCAAACATGGAGAAATCCCAGTGGAATATCCTCATCCCAGTTTGGAGCCACTGCTGGAGGAAACATACGGAGTAATTCTGTATCAGGAGCAGGTGATGCGTATATCCAGCGAACTTGCCGGTTTCAGCCTGGGGGAAGCAGACCTCCTGCGGCGCGCAATGGGTAAGAAAAAACCCGAAATAATTGCCGATAAGAGAAAAAGCTTCATGGACGGGGCAGAAAAGAATGGTGTTGATTCAGAAACTGCCGGAAAGATTTTTGACTTAATGGCACATTTCGCCGGCTACGGCTTTAATAAAAGCCATAGTGCTGCATACGCCATGATAGCTTACGAGACTGCTTATTTAAAAGCGAATTATCCCGTAGAGTATATGGCGTCTCTCCTCAGCAGCATCATGGATAACCCGGACAAGGTACCTCTGTATATGGAAGAGTGTAAAGCGCTGGGAATCAATATTCTTCCCCCTGATGTCAATAAAAGCCTTGTTGACTTTACTGTAAGTGAAGGCCAGATCCGGTTCGGCCTGGCTGCCGTGAAAAATGTAGGAAGAAATGCCATCAATGCTATTATTGAAGCAAGACAGGACGGTCCTTTCAGGTCACTGCAGGACTTTTGTGAGAGAGTGGACATACATGTAATTACTAAGAGAATGGTTGAAAGCCTGATAAAATGCGGTGCCTTTGACTCTTTGGGTTTAAATAGAAAGCAGTTGATGTCTATTATCGACAAGTGTATGGATGCAGGGCACAGACTTCAGTATGACAGGGATTTAGGCCAGGTTTCCCTTTTTGATATAATGACTGACGATTTTGAACCCACAATTACTGTCGAAGACATGGAAGACTATCCACCTGCAGAAATACTCTCCATGGAGAAAGAGATCCTTGGGTTCTATATTAGCGGTCACCCGATGGAAAGCTACAGATCCAAATTAGATAGATTTATAAGCCACCATATAGCTGAACTGGATAACCTTCTGGATGGAGAAAGCGTAATCGTTGCCGGGATAGTAACAGGTGTAAAACCTACGATTACCAAGAAAAAGGAGATGATGGCCTATTTAACATTGGAGGATACGACAGGAAGTATTGGTGTAATTGTATTTCCAAAAGCATACAATAAGTATGTTTCCCTGCTCGACCCGGATAACATCTTGCTTGTTAAGGCTACGTTACGTCGGCAGGAAGAAGAGGTGAAGCTGTCTTGTGATTCCATCAGAAAAGTTGATGATTCTCTTTTTGAAAACAGTGAAGACCAGCCTATTGAGGGAAATCTGTTAATAAAACTACCTAAAGGTGAAGAATTGGAAAAAACTTTAATGGCCCTTAAAGGGATTTTTTCCAGGTACCCCGGCGGCAGTCCTGTTTATCTGGATCTGGGGTATGGGAAAATACTGAGAATTGACGGACAGTTTTGGGTGCGCATTTCCCGGGACTTAATATCAGATGTGTCCCTCTTATGTGGCAATGAAAACGTTGTTGTAAGCTGACAATCATGTGTGGTTTCTCGAAGGAACAGGAAATGGTACTTGCAGCTGCGACTATGAGGTGTGGGGAATATTCTTGGAGGGGAAACCTTTGAAAGATCTTGTGATTCAAAAACTAAAAGAAAGAGGCGTTTCGATAGAGAAGGTTGCTGAAATAGTATATGAACTTCAATCAGAATACTTTCCCAATTTAACCTTCGAGTCCTGCTGCGAGGCAGTGCACGTTGTTTTGAAGAAGAGAGAGGTGCAGTATGCATTATTGACAGGCTTAGCCTTGGATACCCTTGCCGAAGAGGGAATTCTGCCAGAACCCCTTCTGGGAATAGTTCAAAATGATGAACCCCTATACGGAATTGATGAAGTAATTGCTCTTGCCATCACCAATGTTTACGGATCTATCGGTTTGACAAGTTTCGGATATCTGGATAAAACAAAACATGGTATTATCGGGGAGCTTAATGATGGCAAGTATGAGTATGTGAATACCTTTGCAGATGACTTGGTTGCTGCAGTTGCTGCAGCTGCGTGTGCAAGGATTGCTCACTCTTCTGTTGGCTCGGTGGAAAATGAAGATTAATTTAGGGTGAGCAAAATTATCCAGTATACTATTTACGGCGGTGGTGAACATGCCATTAGGAATTTACCCAGGCAGCTTCGATCCTGTTACCAACGGGCACCTGGATATTATCTCCAGAGCATCAACAATATTTGACCAAATAATCGTTGCTATTGCCATGGATAACAACAAGGATACACTGTTTACCGTTGATGAGCGCAAAGATATGCTGATAAATGTTACTCAATCTTATCCAAATGTTACGGTAGAAGTCTTTTCGGGTTTGCTAATTGACTATGCGGAAAGAAAAGGAGCTGCAGGAATAATTAGGGGACTGCGCGCTGTTTCGGATTTTGAATATGAAATGCAGCTGGCAGCAATGAATAAGAAAATGGCCGAAAAATGTGAAACTATATTTTTTACCACTTCAACGGAGTATTCTTTTTTGAGTTCAAGCATAATAAAACAGGTGGCCGCTCTCGGTGGATGTGTATCTGGACTTGTTCCTGAGATTGTGGAATTATCCCTCAGGAAAAAATTTTTAACCAATGAGGAGGCATGAGGAATGGCTTTGAACGACAGGTATTTTAATAATGAATATATAGTGGTAAAAGCCCTGGAAAACGGGGTCACAATTATCGGACTCACCAGAGGTACAGATACAAAATTTCACCATAGTGAAAAGCTTGATAAGGGAGAAGTTATGGTGGCCCAGTTTACGGAACATACTTCGGCAATGAAAATTCGCGGAAAAGCAGAAATATTAACCCATCACGGAGCAATAAATTCCGGGCAGTAAGTACTAAATACATAATTAAAAGCAGCGAATTAGAGCCAGAAGAAGTAATTGCCCATCTGGTATTCGTAGTTGATTTTTTAGTCTATGTCCTGGAAAGTTGTTGAAATATTGGCAGCTAAAACGGCAAAAATGATGAGCAAGGGGGATTGTAGACCAACTATGCGGAAAATCGCCTTGTTGACCAGCGGTGGTGACGCCCCTGGAATGAACGCAGCAATTAGAGCTGTGGTGCGTAAAGCTAACTTCCATGGAGTAGAGACTATAGGAATTTCCCGCGGTTTTGCCGGTCTAATTGATGAGGATTTCAGAGTTTTAACTACTCGAGATGTTAGTGATATTATCCAGCGGGGAGGTACAATCCTCCGGACAGCCAGGAGCCTTCAGTTTATTGAGGAGGAGGGGCAAAAAAAAGGCCTTGCCAACTTAAACAAACATGGGATAGAAGGGTTAATAGTCATTGGGGGAAACGGGAGCTTCAGGGGAGCCTCCCGTTTAGCGTCTATGGGTTTTCCAACAATTGGGATACCGGGAACCATCGATAACGATTTGGCCTGTACCGACTATACTATTGGTTTCGATACCACAGTCAATACAGTAGTTGACGCCATCAATAAAATCCGTGATACGGCTACTTCTCATGAAAGGGTTTTTGTAATTGAAGTTATGGGTAGGGAAGCAGGGTTTATTGCCTTATCTGCCGGCCTTGCAGGAGGGGCGGAGTCAATATTAATACCGGAAATGGGTTTCGATATTGAGGTTGTGGTGGGCAAAATAGTGCGGGGTCACAATCGGGGAAAACTCCACAGCATAATTATTGTGGCTGAGGGAGCAGGGGATGTTATGGAAATAAGCCGCGAAATCCGGGAATTAACCCAACTGGATGTTAGAGTCACAATTCTCGGGCATATTCAGAGAGGGGGCAGTCCAACGGCTTTTGACCGCATTATGGCTAGCAGAATGGGTGCAAAGGCAGTTGAATTGCTCATTACAGGTAAAAGCAATCGCATGGTAGGCATTCAGTCCAATAAAATTGTTCATTATGATATTGATTATGTCCTTTCCCAAGAGACCAACATTGATTTAGAGATATACGATTTAGCAGGCATCCTGGCCAGGTGAGGAGGATATGGATGTTGCGGCGTACTAAAATTGTCTGTACATTAGGCCCGGCATGTGACAGTTTGGAAGTTCTAAGAAAAATGATACGAGTGGGAATGAATGTGGCCCGATTAAATGTTTCTCACGGAACCAGGGACAGTCACCGGGCTTTGATTAGAAAAGTCAAAGAGGCAGCCCTTCGTGAGAACAAAGTAGTGGGGATAATGCTGGATATGAAGGGTCCAGAACTGAGGGTCGGAAAATTTAAAAATGGAAAGGTTAAACTCCAGGAAGGCGGCATTGTTCGAATAACAAGAGACAATGTTCTCGGTTCAGAAGGACTCATCCCCCTAAACTATGAATTTTTAAGCCATGATTTGAAAAAAGGCGATACCGTTCTTTTGGACGATGGATTGATTAACCTTGAAGTGATAAAAAGTGAGTTTGATGAGGTAATCTGTAAAGTTGTAAATGGGGGAGTGCTAAGCGACCATAAAGGAGTTAACCTTCCGGGACTTGATTTGAGTCTGCCCTCTTTAACGGAATCAGATTATGAGGATATTATTATGGGCATTGAGGAGGGCGTACACTTTATTGCTGTATCCTTTGTCAGAAAAGCGCAAGATGTGTTAGATATTAGGGAATTTATTGAGGATCAGGGAGCAAATAACATTCAATTAATTTCCAAGGTGGAAACACAAGCGGCAGTAAAGAATTTTGCCGACATTTTACAGGTAGTTGATGCCGTAATGATAGCCAGGGGAGACTTAGGTGTGGAGATTTTGCCTGAGGAGGTTCCCCTGGTACAAAAAAAACTTATCAATCAGTGCAATCAAGCAGGCAAACCAGTGATTACAGCTACTCATATGCTGGATTCCATGGTCCGAAATCCCCGTCCAACACGGGCGGAAGCCAGTGATGTTGCCAATGCCATATTTGATGGGACAGATGCTATAATGCTCTCAGGTGAAACTGCAGTAGGAAAATTCCCTGTGGAAGCGGTAAAAACCATGGACCGAATTGCAGTGCGAACGGAAGAAGCTTTAAACTACCAGGATATGCTTCAGATGAAACTTATGGAATTCCCCAAGACCATCACAGATGCTATAAGCCACGCATCTTGCACTATTGCTATGGATTTACAGGCTGATGCAATATTAACACTGACAGTATCGGGTTTTACTGCGAGGATGGTTTCCAGGTATAGACCAAAGCCCCCTATAGTAGGGCTCAGCGCCTTTGAAGATACCTTGGCTCATCTGTGTCTCACTTGGGGAGTAATTCCTGTAAAGGTACAACAGGCGGAAGTAACTGACGAAATGATTCAAAAAGGGATTGAAGTATGCCAGGACAAGGGATTGATCCGTAAAGGAGACCTGGTTGTTATTACAGCCGGTGTGCCTGTTTCAGGGACAACCAACCTGCTAAAGGTGGTGGTAGTCAAATAAAAAAATGCCGCTATTAATAACGGCATACTTTTTATTCTTCATCAATTCAAGCTATTCTGGAACTCCCCCGGAATATGTTATTGGTGTTATTGAACGCCTCAATAACAATTTTATTATCTTTTATATACGCTATTTCTGTTTGGGCCGGTGCTTCAGTATCGTGGTCAGGTTTGCAGGCAACAATACCGGCTATTCGTATTTGAGTGGGCTGCATTTCCTGTGCTGTAATTGTGGCAAATTCATTCCCTGTTGAGCCTGCATGGGCTACGCCCCTGAGGCTGCCCATTACAATTATATTCCCGCCGGCTATCAACTCGGCTCCTGGGTTAACGTTACCTACAATAACCAGATCTTTTTTTGCAATAATCCTTTGTCCCGAGCGAATGTTCCTGTTTATAACCAGATTGTCATCGGTAACTGGCTGACTATCGGTATTTTTGTTATTAGGGCTGTATTGCTTTGGCATAGCAGAAACAATACTGTTATCAAGTACCATTCCGTTATCGACACATAAGTCGATAAGTGCCTGCCTTTGTTCTGAGGGAAGGTTTTGATCCCCATAGAGACAGAAGGGAGCTTCTTTGAAAAATCCCTTGCTTGCTTCCAGCCTACTTATTAACTCGGATTTAATATTTTCAAACAGGGTGTTTCCCTCAATGCAGATTATTAAACCTTTCATCGTGCCCTTAATTGAAAGACAGGACATGATAAAACCTCCTGAAAAACATTGTTCATCAATTAATTCGATTACTGACGACATTTTCCTTCAAAGTTGCTAAAATTTTGGAATTTATGGCGAAAAAGTGTTTAATTTTTCCTAATTGGGGAAACATTAAGATGGACGGTAAAGAAAGGAGGGGTTGCGGTGGCAAAAAGCAAAGAGCAGAAAATGAAAAAGAAGCTTGCTAAACAGTTAGCCCAAAATCAAATGGAGCAAAGCAGTGCCAAGAACCCGGATGACTTTCAAGTAAAAGGTTCAGAGTAGAAAAAATTTTAGATACAGATACAAAAAGTCAGATATAAATGCCCAGGTCAGCCCTGGGCTTTTTTGTTTAACTATAAGTTAATCATTATTATTGGAACTAAACCTTTTTTGCAGTGCAAAAGTTAAGGGACGGGCTCCTAAACCTGCAAGAATGGCTATTACAATTACTACAACAGTCTGCAGTGTACGGTTGTCTACCCCCAGCTTGTTCATGACTGTTAGGGCAACGTTAACTAAAAGGAAAGCCAAAACAGCAGCAACAAGCAGCCCCCATTTAGGCGGTTTATTAGCTGGTTTGGGTGCCTGACTTTTTGTAGATTCCTTTCTATGGGCTGACTTTTTTTTCTTGGCCATATTATCCCCCTTCGATTTTAACCAATAAAAAGTTTCATTATAATATATGTTACCATATTCAGGAGACATTACAAAGAATATTCAGTGATTTTAGGGTGATTCAAAAAGAATGAAGGCTTGACAAGAAATCAGCCAAGCCTTCAAAAGAATTTAGAAAGATTTTTGAAAACGGTTCAAATTAGTCTTAGAATGTGGGAACGAAACCGCTTTCAGCATACTGTTCTTCAATGAAGTTTCTTACTTCATCTGAGTTCAATACATCGCTTAGAGCTTGAATTTCAGGACGTTCTTCATCTCCAGGTCGGATAGCAAGAATGTTTCCGAAAGTCTGAGCAGCAATTGATTCTTTGCCCTCTGATACGATGGCTTCAGAGATTGAGAGCCCGGCATCAAGGGCATAGTTGCCGTTTATGACCGCAGCAGTCATATCAGAAAGTGATGTAGCTAACTGAGCTGCTTCCATTTCTATAATCTCAATGTTTTTGGGATTTTCAACAACGTCAAGTTTGGTAGCCTTAAGCTCTACACCCTCTTTTAAGGTGAGAAGCCCATTGTCTTGGAGGAGCAAAAGTGCTCTGGCTTCATTTGTCGGGTCATTGGGAACACCTATCTTGGCCCCATCTTCAATTTCGTCAAGGGAAGAAATTGTTTGTGAATATAGTCCTAGGGGTTCAAAATGGACAGAAACTGTATATGTTAAATCGGTATTGTTGTCCTTATTAAACTGTTCAAGGTAAGGTAGGTGCTGGAAGTAGTTGGCGTCCAGCTGTCCGTCGCTCAGTGCCAAATTGGGCTGAACATAATCAGTGAACTCTTGAATTTGTAGTTCGATACCTTGTTCTTCAAGAATGGGCTTAATAAACTCCAGAATTTTCGCATGAGGAACAGGGGTTGCTCCAACAACTAATTTAACCGTTTCTTCTTCAGCGGTTCCTTCCCCACCACCGCAGCCGAAAGCAAAAACTGCAACTGCCGAGATTAAAAGTATTACCAGTATTTTTTTCACAGGTTTCAGGCCTCCTTTAATAATTACCTTTTGTCTAATTTTTTGGCCAGTGAATTACCAACTGTCTGAGAAATTTGAACCATAAGCAAAATTAGGATTACGGAAATCCACATTTCCACAATTTCTTTTCGATAGTAACCGTACCTGACTGCGATATCCCCTAAGCCACCTCCTCCCACAACACCTGCCATAGCATGATAGCCTATAAGGGTTATTGTAGTAATTGTAACACCAAGCACTAAAGAAGGGAATGATTCCGGAAGCAGTACTTTTGTGATAATCTGCCAGGGGCTGGCACCCATAGAAAGGGCTGATTCTACCACACCCCATGGTACTTCTCGTAAAGATTGTTCAACCATTCTCCCAACAAATGGAATAGCTGCAACTGTCAGTGGGACTGCTGCACCTGTAGGTCCAATTGTGGTACCTGCAACAAACTTTGTAAAGGGGACAATTACTACTAAAAGGATAATGAAAGGGAACGCCCTGCCCAGGTTGGTTATGAAACCGAGTACTCTATTCAGAGCTTTCATTTCCATTATATTCCCCCGTTCAGTAATTACCAGGAGAATTCCCAGGGGAACCCCAAAGATGTGAGAGAAGACCACAGAAATAACGATCATATAGACAGAATCCCATATACCAGGGATTATTAAATTGCTCCAAAGTGATGGGTCAAAAAGTTCATTCATTCTTGAATCACCTCAACCTTGATACCTTTATCTTTAAGAAAAGCGATTCCCTGCTTGATAGAAGACTCATTGCCCTGCAGCTCAACAGTAAGGGTGCCAAAGGTAGTATCTTTCAGGTTATCGATACTTCCCAAAAGAACATTGGCATCAACATTGAACTTTCGAACAAGCTGGGAGAGAACAGGTTTCTCCGCACTTTCACCGATAAAGGTTAGACGGACGAGCAGTCCTGACAAAACTTTCTCATTAAACCCTGCCGGGAGGGAAGTTTTCACGACACTGTTAATAAACCTCCGGGCAATATCTGTTTTGGGGTTGGTAAATAACTCAACGGTAGTGCCTGTCTCAACAATTTCTGCTTTTTCTATAACTGAAACGCGGTCACATATTTCCTTGATAACAGACATTTCATGGGTGATTACAACAATTGTAACCCCCAACTCCTTATTAATGGTCTTCAGCAGTTCCAGGATAGATGCGGTTGTTTCTGGGTCCAATGCACTGGTTGCTTCATCGGACAGCAGTACTTTTGGATGGTTAGCCAGTGCCCGGGCAATACCAACCCTTTGTTTTTGACCACCGGAGAGCTGGGAAGGGTAGGCATCTGCTTTATCTGTCAGCCCTACCAGTTCTAAAAGTTCACTTACACGTTTATCCATTTCTTGCTTTGGACAACCAGCTATTTCCAGGGGAAAAGCAATATTTCCTGAAACAGTCCGGGACCACAGGAGGTTAAAATGCTGAAAAATCATTCCAATTTTTTGTCTTTCCCGTCTCATTTCAGAAGCTGTTAATTTAGTTAAATCTTTACCGTCAATAAGTACTTGTCCTGAGGTCGGTTTTTCCAGGAGATTAATACATCTTACAAGGGTGCTTTTACCGGCACCGCTTGTTCCGATTATTCCATAAATTTCCCCATCCTCAATTGTAAGATTAATGTTTTTTAGTGCAGTAACAATTTTGGATTCGTCTGAGCTGGTGAAAATTTTGGTTAGATTCTTAATTTCAATCAAAGAGACAGACCCCTTCGCAATTTATTAAATCTATTTGAATAAATACAAAATAATTCCCCCAGCTGATATAGAGGGGGAAAATTACCGCTTTTATCTGCCAGGATAACCTGCAGGAATTGGCACCTTTCCCTGAAGGCAGGTTGCCGCAGCTTCACAGGGCCTTTCCCTCTGCTGCTCTTGATAAAAGTTTACAGCCATATTTTTATCCCTATTAGCTTACCATAACGCTATGGGATGTCAAGATATTATAATTAATAACTGAAGAGGAAAACGGTAGTAGAATAGCACTTTTGATATGCGATACAAATTGCTGTACGCCAAGTAAATGAATATTTATTTACGAAAAGTCAAAAGTAGAGTCGCACCCCTCGAAAATCTTTGACCGGAATACAACTACATGGAGATTTTGCTGGGCGAACTTTTCACACAGGTCAAAAGCGGAGGACTTATCCAACTGGTGTGCTTCCTGTACTTCTGAAACCCACTCCTCCCCATTGAAAAATGACCATTTTTCACTGTCGTAAAGGCCTAAAATGTAAGTTTCGTTATCCATATCAAGCAGTCCTTTCAAAGTGGAGTTTTCGACTCTGTTCAACATTATAGCATAAACTCAAGGTCATGATATTGGTGTAATTGCAGCCCACAAATACATAATTTTTTAGTACAATATAAAAACAAGCTCGACAGGATATTTAGGGGGCTGCCATGGCAAATTATAAGAAGCATATAGCGCCGGTTAGTGTCGGATTATTTAAAAAGAGAGAAGGTGATCCCCCTTGCAGATCTGCTTGTCCCGCAGCTGTAAATGCTTCGGCTTATGTGGGACTGATTGCCCAGGGGGAATTTTCCCAGGCCCTGGATGTAATCCGCCAGCGCATGCCTTTTCCCGGGGTGTGCGGCAGGGTCTGCCACCACCCCTGTGAGACTGAGTGCAACCGCGCTGATTATGATAAACCGGTATCCATTGCAGCATTAAAAAGGGCGGCTGCTGATTACGGCAGGGCGGAAAACCAGGCTCCAGTAATTCAGGAGAAGGCGGGGCACAGTGTTGTAATCATTGGATCCGGCCCGGCTGGTCTTACAGCAGCATACGATTTAAGACGAAAGGGTTACAAGGTTATTGTTTTTGAAAAAGAAAGTAAACCCGGCGGTATGATCAGGGCCGCAATACCTTTCTACCGGCTTCCCGAGGAAATTGTAGAACAAGATATAAGTGATATTTTAAGTGTTGGGATTGAGTTAAGACTGGGTGTAGACATAGGACAAGATATCACAATTAGGGAATTGGAAATGTACCATGATGCTATTCTTATTGCTACAGGAACCCAAAAGAGCGTTATGCTTAAAATTGATGGAATTGAAAATGACGGGGTTTTCTGGGGAGTTGACTTTTTAAGGAGAGTAAAAAGCGAATATCCTCCTGAAATTGGCAGTAATGTATTGGTAATCGGAGGAGGAAATGTGGCGGTGGATGCAGCTAGGACCGCCCTGCGCCTGGGAGCGAAAAGTGTTGCCTTAGCTTGTTTAGAGTCCAGGGGGCAAATGCCGGCCCATTCCTGGGAGATTGAACATGCACTCGAGGAAGGATTACAGATTTATAATTCCCTGGGGCCTAAGAGAGTGATAGGAGACAGCCGGCATAAGGCAGTAGGTGTAGAGATGAAGCAAGTTAAATCAATCATTGACGGTAATGGACGGTTTAATCCCCAATATGCTGATGACGGAGAAGTGTTTTTGGAAGCTGATACAATAATCATATCTATTGGTCAGGCGGCAGAGACTTATTTTCTCGATTCCCTTGATGGTATCGAAGTAGATAATCACAAGCTTATTAAAGTTGATTCCCTAACCCTGGAGACAGGGAGGTCAGGCATTTTTGCCTGCGGGGACATTGTCAGCGGACCAAAATCTATCGTTGATGCTGTTAATGCCGGGCACGAAGCTGCAGAATCCATACACCGTTTTTTAAACGGTATTGATATGCGAAAGGACAGAACACTTGAACAGCTTCAACTTCCAGTTCCTGAAGGGATGCCGGTATATGATTATGATAGACATGTTCCTCAAAAACCGGAGGCCGAAGAAAGAATAGAGGACTTTAGAGAGGAACAATATGGTTTAACTAAGGAACAGGCAGTTGCTGAGGCCAAGAGGTGCCTCAATTGCGGCAACTGTTATTTGTGCGGTGATGAATGCTCAATTCATATCACCGGTGGAATTTGTCCGGTAATCCGCTGCCGCAAGAGTTCTGTTAACGGCCCCTGTGGAGGGGCCATGGATGGTTTGTGTGAAACGGGGGATGGAGAGTCATGTGGCTGGCAGCTGATTTATGATCTTTTGAAAGAAAACAACAAACTGGACAACATGGAAGAAATAATACCTCCCAAGTGCTGGTCATACTTGGAGAACGAGTATATCAAAGGTACAGCTGCAGAAACAGGGGCAGTGGGTGACAGGGAAATGCTGGAGATTATTTCCGCGCATAAAGGTTGAACCTAATTCAGACATTTCCCTTTTCAGGTACTATACAAATGAAAATAAAGTCTTCATTTCCCAAAGTACTAAACTGGTGTTCTGCTCCCGGGGGAACGAATACAATTGAGCCCTTTCTTAAAGGATAATCCTTACCTTTCAGGTAAAGGCTGCCCCTTCCCGAAATAACATAATTTATGTGGGGCCATTCATGTGAATGGCGGGGGGTATTTCCCTTGTCCCGCAAAGTAAACAAACGCATTACCCATCCATCCCAACCTTCGGCAGGTCCGATTAACAATTTTTTGAAGGCGTTTTCTGCGTTTGGAGAGCTTACTGGAATTTCTTCCAAGTGGTCGATATGTCCAACAAACATAAATTTCCCTCCTTTAATGGTTTTTCTGTCATGCAAATTGATTATTTTTGACAGATAAACCCTTAGTCATGATATTATGATATTAGAGATAACAGATACCGGTTACATTCCCACCTGGTGTATTTGCTATTAGAACTAGGGAGAAAGGAGGTTGTATTGTGGCAAAGCCTGTATGTTCAAAGTGCGAACACGAGTTTTTTTCGGCCAGCAATATAGAGGCAATAGGTTTGAAGCACAGGTTGACCATGGTTCATTGTGCTCGCTGTGGAACGGTTGTTGGTGTTCTGGATTC
>LFRM01305628.1_pt3 | contig 88145 bp, 44 predicted proteins | sample 618341 | NCBI WGS metagenome assembly LFRM01 (sample SAMN03654438, study PRJNA283298) | anaerobic digester metagenome | isolation source: pool of bioreactors CSTR01a, CSTR02a, and CSTR03a thermophilic anaerobic... | place: Denmark: Kgs. Lyngby | collected 2014-05-21 | reverse complement strand
ATTTTCTATAACTGCATTGGCGCTATCGACTTACCAAACTAAACGAAAAAACGGCATAGCCGCAAATCTACGACTATGCCGAATTTTTCAGGAATTATAAATCCCTATCTGACCGCTCCTAACAGCGGGTTTTTATTTTATCGGTAAACAAAATATTAAGAAAATTGCTTTTCGTCCAAATAAGTGCTTTGCACGTCGGAGATATGAAACAGCAGGCTTATGGGATGTTTATAAAACGCGTTGGACAATGAATAGCTTCCGCCCAGCACCCGCATGTCATAGCCGCCCATATGCCAATTTATGGCCATGGCTTCTTCTCTGTTCAATTTCATGAACGAGCTTATTATGTAAACCGATTTTTCCCCATGCCCGTAAGGCAGTTTATCGTCTATGATATAATACGGCACGCTTTCCCAAACTCCGTCTTTTTTGACATTGCGGTATTCCACTCTATAATAATCAACCTTGCACACGTCATGCAAAAGAGCGATAATGGCGGCGCTCTCGGCGCTGATTATTTCTTCCCAATTGCCGTCGTATTCCATATCAAGGTTTTGCATAAAGCGATAATAAACCTTTACGCTGTGTTCGCATAATCCGCCTTCAAAAGCCGAATGGAATCGGGTGCTTGCGGGGGCGGTAAAAAAGTCGCTGCTTTTTAACCATTCCAGCAGCTTGGCGCTGCCTTCCCGCTTTATGTTTTGATTGTAGATATTCAAGAATTCTTGTTTGAAGTCGGTTTTTTCTCCGTAATACATATGCTATCGGTGTTCCTCTTTATTTTTTCAACTTTTTGAGCGCGCCTTCTTCAGCCGCAAAAATAAGCGATTTCTTTAAGGCGTATTCGGCAAGCAAAGGCGCGATGTCTTTATCGGCTTCTTTATCTCTGAGCGTAAATATAAGCATTAATGGCTCGCCGCCTATCATATCTATCAGCGTCCTATAAAAAGAAGTGCCCAAAACAAGCGAAACCAAAAGCTTTTCTTGTTTGGAGCAATCTTCTATGGCAATGGCTTTGCCGCCTTCGCTGTTGTTGAGAAGCGTGAGCTTACCGTTTTCTATTTCCAAATTGTATTTGCCTTTGGTTAAAGAATAAATGCGCTTGGACGACAATTTGATAATGAAATTGGGGATGTCGCCGTTTTTGTTAATCAAGCGCACCACTTCGCCCAGCACCTTAAGCTTATCTTGATATTTATTATACTTTTCTTTAAGAGCAAACAGCTGCTTGGCGCGGCTCTTCATTTCCGCCCTGCGGGCGGTAATCTCGGCTATTTCCGCGCTGACCTCCTCATATCTTTTGCGAAGAACGCCTATATTGACTTTATGCTCTTCCAACATCTTGTAGCTTTCTTTGTTTTCTTCAATAAAGCTTTGCAATTTGTCAATATTGCTGGAATGAATTGCCAAAGCGTCATAATAAGCTTTGCTTTCTTCTCTTGCCTTTTCCTTTTCCTCGTCGGACAAAATCAATTTCTTGATGTCTTCGGCGTTGTCGGTATTCAGCGAAGAGAACTGCCGCTCATAATCGTCCATGATTTCTTTAAGAATTTCTTGGTCGGAATCAAGACGGGCCTGCAAACGATTAATTTCGGCCATGGCGTTGTTTTTTCTTTCAATCACTTCATTGAGCACCTTGCGAACGGCGGTAAGCTCCACCTTAATCTGTTCGGCTTCCTCTTCGCTTTTGCGGATTTCGCTCACGATTTCTTCGGAATCCTTGGAGCATTCCCTGATCGCCAGCGTTTTATAATCATATCGCTTGCCGTCTATTTCCACTATTTTTTTGTCCGAATCCAATACGGCGATAAACTCTTCGACCTTTAACAACTCTTCATTCAGTATATTTATTCTTTCTCTCTTTTGGGCAAGGTCGGCGTTAAGCGTATCGTACTCTTTTTCCAATATGGCCAGCTCTTCCATTTGTTTTATGGCGGACTCGCTGCTATCGATTACTTTCAATATGCTTTGATGCTTTTTCTGGCAATCGTTGAGCTTGTCGGCGGCCTCCTTGTAATTTTGAATCAGCTTCTTAAGCTGTTCTTCTTCGGCCTGCCTTTTCTCTTCTTTCAAAAACTCCGTGTAATTTTTTGCGTTTTCTATCTTAGTCTTCAATAGGTCGTACTCTTGCTTGGCCTTTTTGAGCTTGTCTGCGCGCTCTTTAATTTCGCCGTAACGCGCGGAAATCTCGGCCGAACTCTTTGCCCGCATGCCGATTACGGCATTACTGATAAAATCCGCTTTGCTTTTTTTGTTTTGTCTGAGGCTGGCAATATAAGCTTCGCTGATTTTTATCCTTGCCGAAAGCTCTCCCGTTCTGACATTCAATTGATGAAGCTTATCGTCGTATTCGGCAAGTATTTCTCTGGTTTTCTTTATCTCGTTATCCAATTTTACAAGCTCTTTTTGATAAGCGTCCGGTTTTGTGTCGGCGTACTTTTTATCAAGAATTACCGAATTGCACAACGGGCACGCCTCGCCGTATTCCAGATCGTTAATTTGGTTCAATCTGTTGTATTCCGCCTTAAGCTTAAGAAAACGGTCTTCCATGAAGGATAAATTCTGTCTGTGCTTATTGATAAACGCTATCAGCCCTTCTTTGGCGCCGTTCAGCGCTTCCATATCTTCTTTGTATTCGTTCAAGCCGATAACGTTTTCTTCTATTTTTTTGTCTATGGCGACAATATCCTTTTCGTAGGTATTTATCAATACGATATTCTTCAAAACTTCTTCTTCGGCCTTCTCGGCAAATTCCAACGCCTGTTCAATATCACCGAAAGAGCCCTTAAGCAATCTTTCTATCTCGGTAAATTTGAGAATATCCTTATTCAATTCAGCCTGGCTTTTTTCTAGCAAATCATTCAAAGAATTGATTTTGCTTTGGGTTTTTTCAATTTGCTCTTTAGTGGAAGACAATATCTCTTCCAGCTCTTTCTTTTGACTTTCAAGCACCGCGCCTTCCCTTATGGCTTTTTTGACATCGGCGTCTTTTCTTATTTGTTTTATCCTTTCCGAAATGTCCTTGTATGACGCGTGCAAAGCCTCCAGCTCTTCTTTTATAATCAATTTCCTGTTTTTTAAGAGTTCCAGCTCTTCGGCTTCTTTATTAAAATAAGCGTCCAATTGTTTTTTGATTTTGTCCTGGTACTCTTCGTTGCTAAAAACGGCGGAAACCTTGTCATACAGGATTTTCCGCAATTCATTAAGCCTTTCCAAACAATGGATAAGCGTTTCTTCTAAATCCTTAACGCTTTTTTGTCCTTTTGCGATGGATTCCTCGTCCATTGCCACCGCTTGATTCAATTGTTCGATTTTCTTTTTTAATTCCTCGTCTCTTTGAAGTATGATTTGCTTCCTTTCCGTAAGCGCTTTCATCAATTCGGCTTGCTCGCTTATTTGAAGTTTTTGCCGCAACTGAGCGACAACTTCGCTTTTATCTTGAGCTTTCTTGAGCAAATCTTTTTCAATTTCCAACTCGGCGGCGGCTCTCGCAGCCGCTTCGCCTTTGGCTATTTCCTCTGTCATCGCCGTCATTTCGGTGCTGATGTCATGTCTTATGATTTCTTTCTGTTTTATTTCTTCTTTGAGGTTGGCAAGCTCTTGCGGATCCACTTCTTCGGTCAACTCAATTTGCATAACCGTTTTATCGTATTTTTCTTTGACCTTTTGTTCTATAAGCGATATTTCGGCTTTGTCGCAAAGCACGTCATCCAGCCATTTTCCCACATACTGATCCCTTTCTTCCTCCGACTGCATAAATCCGTCCAGCACTCCGTCGCGATCGATAACCAGCAGTTTGTCAAAGGTTTCCGCGTTTAATTTAATATGGGACATAATCAGCTTATTGACTTCCTCAACGCCTTCGCATATAGTGTTTCCTTCGGCGTATTTGATCACGGCCATGCCGCTGTTGAAATTCCTTTTTACCGTATATTCTTCTCCGTTATACTCGTAAGAAAGTTCCACGTTTCCTTGTTTGCCGTTGCCGTAAAATCCTAACTTCAAGTACTCTTTAAGGTTATTGATGTCTTCATTTGAAAGAGCGGGGATGTTGGCAGTCTTTTCGGTGAAATCTATGCGCTTGGGGGAACTAAAAGAACTGTCGTCGATTGTGAGAAATAACGGTTTCATATTACCTCCGTTGATATAAAAAAATTATTTACAGTATCATGCTTTCTTATTATATGCCTTATACGCCGCGCATTCTCGCCATTGAGGTTATCTTAAAATAAACAGTAGCATTTTTCGCCGTTATATGTTATATTGAAAAAGCGCCCTTATGACATAACTTCCATGACATAATTAAGAATATTATACAACCATTATATATATTTTGCAATTGTTATTATAAAAAACAGGAGACAGTATGCCTTTTTGCAAAATAAGCAATGAATATAAAAAAGACGGCTATACCGAAGTGGATAACGTTTTTTTATTGAATTATCTTCCGTCCGCCGACGCCGTGGACGTAAAAGTTTATTTGTACGGCTTGACGCTTGCTTGTCTTGAGAGCGAAGATAATACTATCGATAAAATGGCGCTTAACCTTAAGCTTCCCGAGGAGAGAATAATTTCGGCTTTTCGTTATTGGGAGCAAAAAGGGCTGGTGGCCATATCTTCCACATTTCCACTATATATCACATATTATTCCCCCAAAAAAGCCATGCCGCCCATTGTCAAATATAATGTCAAAAAATACCAAACCTTTGTGGAAGAAGTGGCCAGACTGTTTCCCGAAAAAGTGCTTACGCCTAATGAAATAACGGCTTTCATTGAATTAATAAGACTGCACAATATGGACATCAACGCCATGCTTATGATAATTAAATACTGCATTGATTATAAATCCGAAGACATATCCACGCCGTACATACTTGCGGTAGCCAACGACTGGATAAAAAAAGGCTTGACCACCGCCGAGCAAGTCAACGAGCATATAAACAATCTTGAAGCCAATTCCGAAGCCATCAGAATGATTTTCAAAACTTTAGGCATAAAGAGAGAAGCTACTTTGGAGGACAGGCAATTTTTCTTGAAATGGACTTTGGAATACAATTACGGCTTGGACGCCATTTTGACGGCCGCCCGCGCCCTTAAAAGAAGAGGCGGCATGGAAAGATTGGACGATTACATATGCGAGCTGAAAAACGTCCAAGCTTTCACCTCCCAAGAAATAGCCGAATACGCGCGCAAGAAGCAGCAGATTTACGAGCTTGCCGTAAATGTGGTCAAAAACATGGGCGGATACTATGCGTCCATGGATATGGTGATAGACACATATATTATTCCGTGGCTCAATAAAGGTTTCACCGATGAAGCTTTAACGATTATTTCCAAATTTTGTTTCTTAAAAAATATACGCTCTTTGGATAGCATGGAACAAATGGTCAACCGCTTTCTTAAGCTGGGCTTGCTGGACGAAAACAGCATAAACGCTTATATCGAAAAGCAAATCGCCATAGACAATAAAATTAAAAGAATATATGAAGAATGCAATTATTTGGGCATGGTATCCAATAAGGACAGAGAACTTTATCATACTTGGCTGGAATGGGGCTTTGATGACGAGATTATCCTGTTCGCCGCCTCCCTTGCCCGCAATAATCCCTTTCCCATGCAAAGCATAAACCGCAATCTCGCGCTTTTGCGCCAAAAAGATATAGCCACATTGGAACAAGCGCAAAGAGAACTTGAGAATAAACAAAAATCAACCGATAAACCCGCCAAGCAAGCCGCGTATACCGACGAACAAATCAAGCAGGTTTTGGTGGACTTTGAAACATGGGAGCTGTAATATATGTTGACCTTGTCCCAAGCCATAGATATCGTAAATAACCGCAGAAATCTTGCCGAACTCAAAGCTCTGCAAAATTTGGAAAAGCTCAGAGAGGACAAGATATTTAGTCAAATGGAAATTGAACTTAGGCAATTAAGCTTTGAAATTGCCAAAAGAGAGGCCCTAAACGCCGATTTGGGTGACCTAAAAGAAAGATTTACTGACTGCGAAATCCAATTCAAAAAAAAGATTCAAGAGCTTGGTTATACCCCCAAGGACATTAAACCCCGATACTTTTGCAAAAGATGCGGCGATAAAGGATTTATTGACGGGAAAAGATGCGTTTGTCTGGAAAACTTAATACTTAATTCCATAAAAAGCAATTGCGGCAAGCTTGAAACCGATATTGACGATTTCAATAAAGTTGATTTCGATATTTTCGGCGACGCCTACAAAAAGGGCTATAAAAATACCTACAAGCAATTGCATAAATACGCCGAGAAGTTTCCCGACGTCATACCCTATCTTTTATTGATGGGGAGCACGGGAACGGGAAAAAGCTTTATGTGTTCGGTGGTCAGCAATGTTATGATGAAAAAAGGCTATACGGTGTTGTTTTTGAACTCCTGCGAACTCAATGAGCTTTTTCTCAAATATCATCTTGCCGACATCGCTTTGAAGGGAGATATAATCTATCCAGTCTATCAATGCGACTTGCTTGTTATCGACGACTTGGGAATGGAGAACATCTATAAAAACGTTACCGTTCCCTATTTATACTCTTTGATAATAAACAGACGGCAAAAGCATACCATCATCACCACCAATTTAAGTCATTCCCAAATCGCCGAACGCTATGATTTCCGCATTTCATCAAGATTGATGGACAAGAATTTGACAATCAACGTGCCCGTTTTAGGCGAAGATTTAAGACTCAAAAAAAGATAGCCGCGTAATTTTTCGGCAAACAAAAAAGCTGCCTCGCGGGCAGCTTTTTATTTGACATGCTTTTAGTCTTCCACATCTCCGAGCATTTCAAGCTTGGATTTTTTAACCGGTCTGGAATCGCCGTGTTTGACGAAGAACATAAGCAAGGTGGCGATAACCACGCAAGCGGCGGAATAAGTGAATAAATATACATCGCCGAAAGTGTCCATAAACAGCCCGCCCACAAAAGGCGTAACGGCTTGGGCGCTCATGGTCGCCACATAGTAATATCCCGTGTATTTGCCCACATCTTCGGCTCTGGACAACTCCACCACCATGGGGAAGGTGTTCACGTTTGCGATAATCAATCCGAATCCGGCTATTAAATAGAACAGCGTAAACAAGTATTGGGCAAGCTTGTTGGGTTTAACCAGCAGCCATATAAGCACGAATGACAAAGCGGCGAAGATAAAGCCCAGCATAATCGATTTTCTTCTGCCTATCTTGGCGGCAAGGTATCCCACGGGAATAAAGGCTATTGCCGAAATACCCATGCTTATGCCCGAAATTACCGAAGCGATGCTGGGCTCAAGGTTCAATGTCTTTGTGGTATATACCGAAAGATTGGAGGAAACCGCGTTATAGCCCATAAACCACATAAATATCGAGGCCAGTATAAGGAAGAAGCTTATCATTTTGGCTTTTCTTTCTTTCTGGTCTTCAATGCCGATTTCCGTACCGTCCGCTTTCTTTATGGCGTCTTCGTCGTTGTCAATTCCGTATTCGGCGCATATTTGTTCGCACTCTCTTACGAATTTGTTCTCATTGACCAAAAGCAAGAACACCGCAAGAAGCAGCAGCATGCCGCCGCCCACGCAGGCAAAAATCCCTATGTACGGCGCGTCGCTTATGAAAAAGCCCACCGTGTATATTATGAAAGCAAGAGCGGCGCCCGCTCCTCCCATCAAGTTAATTATGGCGTTGGCGGGAGAACGCAAAGGCTTGGGCGTTACGTCCGGCATAAGCGCTACGGCGGGAGAACGGAAGGTGGCCATGGCCACAAGCACAAAGAACAGTATTATCATGTATATGACCAGTCTTACCACATTCTGCAAGGTTATTTGTTTATAAACCTGTTTGCTCAGCCAGCTGTTTAGCGGAGAGGCGCAGAATTTGGCGTAATTGTCATTTTGTTCGAGAATGGGCTTGTACTGCTCTTCGGAAAGCTTATTTCCGTCGGCGTCATAATAGGTCTTATTGAACAAGCCCTTTGATTTTATTTCCAATTCTCCTTTTTGTCCTATTTCTATAAATTTAGCCTTGGTGATATTGTTGTTTGACAAATACATTTTATCGGCTTCTTTGTATATTTCTTCCCAATCGCCGGCGTCAAGCTCTTGTATAATCTCGGCTTTGAACTCGGTAGCTTCCTTAAGCTGTTTGTTCGCCGAAATGGGAACAAATACCATAAGCGCCACGGTCACCACTGTGCCTACTACGATAAAAGGCGTTCTTCTGCCGAATCTTGATTTTGAGCGGTCGGAAATTTTTCCGAAAATGGGCAATAAGAATAAGGACAACAGATTGTCCAATCCCATAATCAAGCCCCGCAAAGTATTTGAAAGGCCGAAGGCTCTTTCCAACAGCAAAGGCACCACAAAGTCATAGGCCGCCCAGAAAATCATTATGATCGCAAAAGCAAATCCAACTTTAATGGTTTTTTTGTAATCTAATTTCATGATTTCTCCTCAAAAAGTATTTGAGCCAAAACTCATTACTATATTATAAAGGAATAATTGCTTTTTGTAAACCTCTAAATTTTTTATACGTCCAGAATGTAATCGGTGGTAATAAAATCCACTCCCCATTCCATAAACTCTTTTGCCTTTGCGCTGTCGTTTACCGTCCATACGTTCAAGAGCAGCCCTTTTTGCTTAACCTCTTGAACAATATCGGCGTTGACAATGTTATGCCTTAAGCCCACGTCATAATTGGAAGAAATATACAGCGCGGATGTAAAACTATTATTGACAAGCATTTGGCAATGAAACATTGAGTCTATCGCCTTCAGATTGTCTATGTTTTTCAAATGGAAGCTGACAAATATCGTTTTCCGAATATCCGTTTTGCTCTTTATGAATTCAATCAATTGCTCAAGCTCCTGTTCTGAAGGGGTGTACTTAAGTTCTATTACGGGGATTTTATTGTGTTCCACGCAAATATCCAAATATCTTTCAAAATCGCATATAAATATTTCTTCTTGGAAGCTTTCGGTTTTTAACGGCAGCGCTCTTATTTCCTCATAAGAGCTTTGGGTAATCTTGACGCTGCTGTCTTCAAAAGGATTGTCATCATGGGCGCAAACCCACACGCCGTCCGAAGTAAGCCATATATCCGTTTCTATGCCGAAGAAAAAATCGCTTGAGGCGGCGGCAAGAAAAGCCTGCTCGCTGTTTTCAAAATACTCCGAGCTCAGCCCCCTGTGGGCGATAAATTTGGTTCCCGGCGGCAAAACCCATTCTTCCGAAGCGTTTTTATTGTTTGCCCACAAAATAGACAGCATTGCGCTTATGATTATGACAACAATAAGAACTTGCAAGAGTCTTGCCGCTTTCTTCATTCGTGATTATTCCTTTATTCGTAAAATTTTTTTACCCTGCTTTGCCAAAGCTTAATGGCTTCCATATCGTATGTTTGTGGAATCTCCAATCCGCATTCCACAGCTTTTTGCATATTCTTAATAACCTTTTTGAGTCTGAGCAGTAGCCCCAGTCTTGAATATCCCGCCGCTACCTTCTTCAAAAGCTCTTTGAAAGGCATTTTGACCAAGTTGCCCGAGCCCGCCCTTTCCATATCCGTTTGGCTTATGACTTTTCTTTCAAACAAGAATTTTATGTCTTGACTTTCCGCTTTAAGCATCCAGCGTTTAAGAACATCCACTCCCATATGCTTGGCGCCCGCCTCATGGAAAAACCTGACCTGATAATTCCATAAATTGTCAACCTTGGTTCCGCCTTTTATAACGGTATCCGCAAGCAAAAATCCCGCAAGCAGGGAGCTTGCTATGCCGCTGCCCAGCATGGGTATGGTCATAAACGCCGCGTCGCCTATGGCGGCATATCCATCGCCTACCATTTTAAGAAGAGGATACCTTACGGGTATAACGCATATTCTGCCCGCTTTAACCACCTTTTCCCCCACATCGGGATTGTCTTTTTTAAGCTCGTTCAAAGCGTTGTCAATAACGCTTTTTTCCAGCTTATCCACTCTTCCAATAAGTATATCCGCTTGGTCAGCGCTGTCGCGGCGGCACCAAGATATGCCCTTTTCGCCCAGATGCCTTAAATAGACTTTATGGGTATGCTCTTTTACTTCTATATCCTTCAGCCTTTCGTAAAAACCTCTGTAAGCGTAAAATACTTCGTCCGGTCGGGGTTCTTTTTCTATCATAAAGCTGTCGGGCAGCGACTTTCTGAAAGGCGACAAGGCGCCCGAACTGTCTATTACCAAAGAAGCGCTTTTTTTGTTGCCCTCAACCTTTACGCCCGCAACGCTGCCGTCTTTAATTATCAAAGACTGAACCGCCGTTCCAAAATTTATTTTGGCGTACGGCTTTGCCAATTCCACAAGCATGCGAGACAATTCCTTGCGGTCAATGCTTATGTCCCTTTCGCCTGTGGAGTGCACAGCCACATAATACTTGGAATGAGGGGGGACAAAAGACCAATCATGCTTGGGAAAATAAAACTTCTTGTCGGGCAAGGGTATGGAGAGCCTTTGAAAAATATCAGGCGCGACATCGTCATGCCAATCGTATGCGAGATTTTCCTCTTTCTCTTTTTCAAAAACCTCCACATTGAATCCGGCTTTGCCCAGAAAATAAGCGCTTGCAAGCCCGCCTATTCCCGCCCCTATTACGATAATTTTCTCCATATTTTCCTCCTGAGAATTTTAATGTATTATTTTATAATTTTCTTGCGGATAAATGTATCCCACTACGGGCAAATTTGTATTATAAACCTTTTGAGTGTCAAAAACGGCATAACTCATTCCCGCTGTCTTCATTACGCCGCCGTATTCCCCTTGCAAAAGAACTCCGCACAAATCCAAATTGGCGAGATACAAAGCGACTTTGGCGCCTTTGGGAATGGAGGACAACTCCTCCTTGAAAGCGGTAAGGGGAATAATCATCCTACCGAACTTGTCTTTCATAAACGCTTGAATGACGGGAAGCAAAACGGGAAATCCTTCCCTGTCCTCATAGCACAAAAACTTTAAGGAAGTAAGGTCTTGGGCAAGCTTTTGGGTGAAATTTTGTATTTTAACATTTTTGTCCGTTGATTTTTTAATCAAGCCTTTAATTACCCTGCCCAGCAAAGCGCCTTTAACTATGCCCTTCATTGGCAACGCCTGCATGCCCGAATAATCCACCAAATCCATATAATGAACCTTGCCTATGCCCAGATAGGAATTATAGCGAAAAAGCGGCTGATTATTATACATGTCATAATCTTCGCCGGTAATTTTGCTTTCTTTATAAATGGTGCGCCCCCGCCACCAGTTTTTGTCCATATCCAATATAAGAAAACCTGTTTTGGGCTGTTTTTCTATGTATATTTTGCTCAAGCCGTATGTGAATTGTCCCCACATCATTTGTTTGTCGTTTTTGGCCTGCAAAGAGGAAATCAAGCTTACGTGCGGGAAGCCGTCGGGAGCGAGCGTGGACAATAAGCCCAGTTTGCCGGTAACGGCAAATTTAACCATATCTTCATTTCTTATTTCGTTTAACATTTACACCTCCGCCTTAGTCGCGCCCGACCAAATGGCGCTTTTTACATATTTGCGCGCCGTTTTGCAAAGCTGTTCCATTTTGCTTCGGCTTATGAGCTCAGCGTCCTTTAACGCCCATTCTTTGCCCAATAAGCGGTATTTGTGCGCGCAAAGGTTATTAAAGCTGAGCAGTTCCCATTTTGTTATATCGGGCATGTTCTGTTTAAGAAACTTGCCTATAGCCTCAATGTTTTTGCTTTCATCGGTATAGCCGGGAATAATAGGCGTTCTTATCCATACTTCCACGGAACTTTGCGCCCCCAATCTCTTGGCGTTCTGCAAAATCTGCGTATTCTCCAGCCCCGTCATTTCTTTGTGCTTTTCGCTGTCAACGGCCTTTATGTCGTAAAGCACAAGGTCTATATAAGGCAACAGCTTTTGCAAAATGTGATAAGGATAATTCCCCGCGGTATCAAGCGCCACATGAACGCCTTGCCGCTTAAGCTCCTGAACAAGGGGCTCAATGTATTCCCAATGCAATACGGGCTCTCCGCCCGATAATGTAACTCCGCCTCCGCTGACTTCATAGTAGGCTTTATCCTTTAAAAGTTCTTTTATCAGCTCTTGAACCGATATGCTTTGACCTTTTACTTCAATGGCGTTGGCGGGACAGCTGTCGGCGCAAACCAAACAAAAAACGCACAGCTTTTCGTCGAAAACAAGTCCGTCTTCATGGAAGGATATCGCGCCGTTAGGGCAAACGTCGCGGCAAGTAAAACAACCTATGCAACGATCCTTCAGCCAATATTTTTGTCGATAAAAAGGAATGTTTTCGGGATTATGGCACCAAATACATTTTAAGTTGCAGCCCTTGAAAAATACCGTGGTTCTTATTCCCGGACCGTCTTCCGTGGACATTTTTTGAATATCGGATATAAAAGTTTCCATGCTCACCTAATATTTATTGTGTATTTCCCTGTTGATGATCTCATTTTGCAATTCTCTGCCTATGGATGTGAAATAAGCGTTATAGCCCGTTACTCTGACCAATAAATGACGATATTCCGAAGGGTTCTTTTGGGCGTCTATAAGAGTATCCACATCAAGAGAATTGATTTGCAGAGCGGTGCCGCCGTTTTCCACATAACCTCTCAGCAAAGCGATGAATTTTTGTTTATGCTCTCGGTCTCTCAAAAGAGAGGGCGACAGCGTAATGGTATGGCTGGCTCCGTTAGGCAAATAGTTCACATAATCCAAATAATCGCCGTCGGGTTTTCTGCTTCCCAAAGCTTTGCCCACCGAATTGATATTTGAAGTGGGGCCCTTGGTGTCGGCGCCGTTGCTGGGGCATATGGCGTTTGAAAGGAATTGTCCTTTTTTCCTTCCGTCGGGGCTTGCGGGCAGTATAAAACCGTCGCTGATCCAATAATTCCAGCTCAGCATACCCGGCCTTAATTGAGCGTCAGTCATTATGGTCTTATATTTCCAAGTTTCCTCCGCCCATAATTTCATCACCTTTTCGGCCATCTCATCCGCCGCGTCATCGTCTCTGCCGTACTTGGGCGCTTTGTATTTGGCTATGGCCTGAAGCTTTTCGTATCCTTCCCAATTGTTTTTAAGCGCTTCGATTAATTCCTGCATACTGCATATTTTCTTGTCATAGACAAGATATTTAATGGCAAGCAGGCTGTCCACGGTAGTGGCGAAGGTTACCCCTTCCACCGTGACAAACCTAAGCTCGGCGCCGCCCTGCGTTATGTCCAAAGCTTTGTCTATGCAACCTTTGACCAAACAGGACAAATAAGGCGTGGGATGAAATACCGCCCTTACATAATCGCTTTCGTTATACAGCCTTGCGATATTCTCCACAATAAATTTAACATGCTTTTCAAAAGCGGCGTAAAATTCCTCAAAGCTTTCAAACTTTGCGGAATCGCCGGTATCCGCGCTGTGTCTTTTTTGCTTATACGGCTTGCCCCAAATCTGGTCCTTATATTCAATCAGGTCGCCTCCTCGGGCCAGCGTTAACTCCACAGCCTTAAAAAGATTAAGGTTGATGTCCACCGTGCCCGAACGGTCGTTGCCGGTCATAGTGTTTTCCAGACACCCCACGGCGGCGTAATTCCAAACATTTTTTTCGTTAATGTATTCCTCCAAGCCGCACTTTCTCGCCTGTCTCAACAGCCCCGCCATTGACCTTTCGTCAAAATTAAGCAAAAAAGGCGCGCCTTGACTTTCGGCTATCATATCGGCTATTTTCTCAAGCAGCTTGTGGGGGGAATTGCGATGCAGCCTAATGTTGGGCTTAGGCTCAAGAATGGGGCTCATGTCGTCGATTACTTCAAGAAGCAAATAGGATAAATCGTTGGTCAAATCTTCCCCGTTTTCTCCCATTCCGCTTATCATAAACAATTGGCCAAAGCCAGCGGTAATGCCTTGGTTGCTCCCCACCTTTATTTGAGCATCGTACGCGGTATTGCAATGCACCCACATGCATTCAAGGATTTCCTTCATGAATTCCCTTGTCATGCCCTGCTTAACGGATATTTCATAATACGGATAAAGATATTGGTCCAGTCGTCCGAAGGACACGCCGGGACCGGGATAATTTTCGTCGCTCATGACAAGCATATGCGTAAGCCATAAGGATTGCACGGCCTGCCAAAAATCCTGAGCGCCGTTATACGGCACTACTTTAAGGTTTTCACTCATGGTAAGGAGTTCTTTTTTTCGCTTGGCGTTCTCTTCTTTTTCGGCAAGCTCGGACAGCCTTTGCGAATACCTTTGAGCAAGCTCGACGGGTATTTCCGCCGCCGTCCTCATTGCCCTTAGCTGGGCGCCCTTGCTGCCTCTGCGTTCTATCGCCGAAAGAGATTTATACTTGTTGTCGATTTGTTCAATAATATGCTTGAATCCGTATTTCAGAATGGTAGGGTAATCGGGAATAAGGTGTCCGCTTGTGGCGCCGCAATTGCCGAATCCTCTATCATGGAATTCTATCGTCCTTTCCCTTAAGCCGCCCTTGCCGTAAAGTATTTTGGAGCGCATAGCGGCCTCTTTCTTGGTATGACAATGGCTGATAAAAAGATTGAAGTTGGCGCCGCAAAGCAAATCGCCCGGCAAAATATCAAGGGGCACATGCTTTGTCATGGCTTCTTTTAGAAAAAAAGCCCGTCTTTCGGCTATGCTTTTTTTATAAAAATCCTTGGGCGTCTCTATTTTCTTGCCTATCTGTTTCAGGCCGTATTGAAAAGTATTAAAGAAGTTATATGTTTCGGGAACTATGTAATAGTCTATTTCGTTATATACCTCGTCGTGCGGCAATCCTGTGGTAAAAACTTTGTATTCGTTATTCCATGGCCTTTCCACGCCTTGAAAGTAATAATCCCTCAGCCATTTTATGCGGGGCGTTAAATTCTTGGGCTCTTTGATTTTCTTCATTATTGCCGTCTCCTTTCCCTTAGCATAGTTTACATTTTATCATATCGACCGTAACAAATCAATATTTACTGAAAAATAGCCAATATGGCGTAAATTATGCGAAAAAATCAATCTTTATTTTTGTTTTTCTCTAAATATTCCAGTTGGGCGGCGCGGCTGAGCAAATCCTCATTTATCGCGGCTTTCAACAGCTTTTCCAACAGCCTTCCCCTTTTGGCTTCGGGAATGCCCATTTCTATTAAATCCCCGCCTCTCACCTTCAAATCCTTGACAGTAAAAGGAATTTTTTTGTCTACCATTTCTTGATAAATCTTTTCCAACCGCGCAGCGCAAAGGCAATCGCCTTTCAAATTGCCGCTGGCCGCGTAATCCGCTCTCTTAAGCGCTATTAAATCTTGGATTATATCATGGTTTTCTTGAACAAAGGACTTTAATTCGCCACTTTCCTTATCGCACTTCAAATCGTACATATGCAATTTGACCAAGCGAACGGTTTTATTGATTTCGTCATTGGAATAGCGCAGCCTGCCCATAATCTGCCTTGCCACCTCTTGGCCTTTAATGTCATGGCCTTTCATGGAACCATCCTCTCGTATGCACAAGGGCTTGGCTATATCGTGAAATAGCGCCGCCAATCTGATATGGGGCGGGGCAAGTTCATAAGCCTTTGTAACATGTCCATACACATCGTATTTATGATAATCTCTTCTTTGCTTTATTCCCTTGCATTTAACCAATTCGGGAAGTATAAACGGCAATAGGCCCAGCTTTTCAAGATATCTTAAGCCCTTGACATGCCCCCCTTCGTTTCCGTAACGGCAATCGGCGCTTACTATCTTATTGAATTCATCTCTTATCCTTTCGGGCGCTATGTCCTGAATGAGAAAGGCGTTGTCCTCGGCGGCGTTAAATGTTCGCTCTTCAACTTCAAACCCCAGTTCGGCCGCCTGCCTCGCCAAGCGCATCAGCCGCAACCCGTCTTGACCAAAAACTTCTTGGGGAGAAGTTACCGTTTTCAATATTCTTTTCTTTATGTCCTCCGCGCCGTTTAAGGGATCAATTAATTTTTTTTCCAAAATATCATAATAAACGGCGTTCGCGGTGAAATCTCTCCTTAAAGCGTCCTGCGTCAAATCTTCGGTAAACTCCGATTTATGCGGACGATGAAAACCTTTTTTGTAGCTGTCCGTTCTGAAAGAGGTATACTCGAATCGGAATCCGTCTTTTATTATCGCCAATGTGAACAGCTTTTTGCTGTTCACTTTTACCTTAAAAGGAGTGGAGCGCAAAGCGGCGATAACTTTGTCGGGCGGCAAGGCGGCGGCAAGGTCGATATCGTCAACAGCATAATTCAATAAAATGTTTCTTACCGCTCCCCCCACCATATAAAGCGGCTTGTCAAAGAGCGACGCAAGCTCTTCCAATACCGCTTTCAATTCCTCTTTAAGCATATACCTCCGGTTTCAGCACGCAAACATCGGGAAGATTTCTGTATTTTTCGTCATAATCCAAACCATATCCCACCACAAAAACATTGGGGATGACAAAGCCCACATAATCTCCCTTAATATCCGTTTCTCTTCTTTCGGGCTTGTCAAGCAAGGAAGCGATCTTAATGCTTTTGGGGTTGCGCTGCTTGAGAATTCTTTTCAAATAAGAAAGGGTATGCCCGCTGTCGATAATGTCCTCCACTATCAAAACATTTTTGTTTTCAATGGGCGTGGATATGTCCTTAATTATTCGCACTTCGCCGCTTGACGCCGTGCCGGACCCGTAACTGGACACTTCCATAAAATCAAAATTAACCGAAGTGTCCACCTTTCTCACAAGGTCGGCAAAAAACAAGGTGGCCCCTCTCAATATGCATATCATGACCACATCTTCGCCTTTCAAGTCTTCGGTAATTTGTTTTGCGATCTCATCGGTGCGCTTGTTGATTTGGTCTGCGCTAATAAGTACTTTTTCAATATCGCGGTATTTCATAATGTCTCCTTGTTTATATAATATATTTCTTTGGTTTTTTCATCGATTTTTATTTTATCGCTGATTTCCACCCCGCAAATCATAAGCGCTTGGTCGCCGCTGGCCAAGACAAGCAGCTTGCGGCGATGTCTGTAAGGCATTTTTATGTCTGTCAAATAATCATTGAGCTTTTTGGTGCCGCCGCCGTATCTCTTGAAGATATCCCCGTCCCTCTTGTTTCTTAAAACCGCGTCTTTGGGTATCTTTTCAGCGTCAAACGATATCCCTTTCAGCACTTTATCGCCTTTAACAAAACGATATTTGCTGTCGCAAAAAACATAAGTTTTGGTTAAATCAAAAGGCAGGCATATATCCTCGATGGGGCCCTCGTCCCTACAGAATACAAGCTTGTCATATTCCTTTATGGCCATTATACCAAAAGGCAGATTAATCGAAGAATTGTTTTCCTTTGTTATAAGCTCGTTAATATAATCAAGGTGTTTAAGCTCTATATCCTGATAAATTCCCATATTTTCAAACACCTTGAGATAGGTATATTTCTTTACGATGCCGTGCGCTTTTTGCAAATCTTTGAGCTCTATATAATATTCCCCCTGATTTTCATGAACGGGCAAAACATTCATGGAAATAAACTCATCTGCTTCAAAAGCGTTTTGCGACAACCTTGAAAAGCTTTCGGCATAATTGTCAAATCTTTCCTTAATTGCCGCAAAGACTTTATTTCTCAAGAAGTTTCTGGTATATTCGTCTGAAAAATTGGTGGCGTCATTGACATAGGGGATATTGTTCAGTTTTACATATTCTTCTATTTGCTTGCGGCTGCAATTGATAAGAGGATGAATAAAGCCTTGCCGATCGCGTATGCCCTTAAGCCCTCTTATGCCCGTTCCTCTTAATATGCGCATAAGAATTGTTTCGGCATTGTCGTCGGCGTGGTGCGCAAGCGCGATATAGTCAACCGTTTTTTGCATCAAAAGCTTGTCAAAAATTTCGTAGCGCAATCTTCTGGCGCACAGTTCAATGGATTCTTTGGTTTTTTTGCTTTCCTCAATGGTGTTGACGGCAAACGGCATAAAGGGTATATTTTTTTTCAAACAGAAAGAGGCGACGAAATCGCTGTCTTTTTTAGATTGCGCGCCCCTTATGCCGTGTTCGATATTAATTACGATTATGTCCGCCCCTTTTTCGATAAGACAATGGAGCAAGGCCATGGAATCCATTCCGCCTGAAACCGCCACTCCTATTTTACCGTAAACGGGCAAGATAATATCCATATAAGTATTATATACTCAATTTTCCCTCATATCAAGAGTAATTGCCATTAATGGCCTTAACCCACCCTTTTGTACTCTATGACCCTGCCCGCTATGCAGGACATATCGTCCCGAATGCCTTTTTCTTGGGCAAGGCGCTTGGCGTTGTTCACCAAAAGCTCGGCGAATATTTGCGGGTTTACGGTATTGGATGTTAAAAGTATGTCTCTAATCATATCCGTTCCCAGACTGTCGATAACGCCGTCGGAAACAAGCACGATAATATCCCCGTCATAAAGCTGTTTTTGTTCGATAATGGGAAAGGAATCTTCCACTATTCCCAAAGGCAAGCTGCCACAATTGATGACCTCCACCGAGCCGTTGGACAAAATAAAGCTTTCCCTGCCCCCTTGTTTAATAAAATCAACCGCTCCTTTTCTGACATCCACGACGGCGATATCAAGCGCGTTAAAATCTTCTTTTTCCCTTAAACCGAGCAATCTGCCCACGCACGACAAAACGGTGGTATGGTCGAATCCCGCTTTATAAAAGCTTTCTATCATGCGTATGGCGTTCATGGAAGAATTGTATGCCTGCTGTCCGCTGCCCATGCCGTCGGAAAGTATGAGCATTATTTTGTCTTCGCTTATTCTCACCGCCTTTCGGTTGTCGCCGCATTTATCATTTTCATCCTTTGCCACCGCCATATCACCGTAAACGACATCCAGCTTGGGAGAGGCGATAAAATGTAAAACCATATTGCCTTTAATGTTCTTTTCCCTTTTGTTTTCAATCATTTTCATTCCCATAAACGAACTCAGCACCTCGCCTATGGCCTTGTTGTCGGCGTCGCTTTCTTTTACCGTAAGCGTTATTTTATCAATTTCGCCGTCTTTGCCGTAAACCACTATGTCGCTTATGGGCGTTCCTTCCGCGCACAGAGTTTCATAAATTCTTTTTTCCAAAACGGTGTCGTAGCATATCTCGGCGCGCATTTCTTCGCCCAGCTTTTCCAGCAGCAAACCCACGCCGCCCATTTGCGCGATAATCATTTCCCGCCCTTGCTCGATGGACTGTTCAATAAGGCGGCGTTTTTTATATCTTGACACCGTATCGTTGACGGTATTGATAAGCGTGTTTACCCTTTTGCATTGGTTAACCAAAACGGGAGGCGTATCCAGCAAGGTGGCTTTGCCGTTATCCATGGCGGCAAGCGCCATGCCCGATACCGCAAAAGAAGTATCCCCCATTTTTTGCTTGCAGTCTTCCGCAAAAGGACAATTCCTGCAGCACTTTCGGCAAACCTCCGCCGTTATTATTTTTTCGTCATAACGATTTTTTTTATCGTTCAATTCATATTTCAATATGTCTTGGATTTCATAAAAAACGCCGCTCAAATTAAAAAGTCTTTTTGCCACCTCTTTTCTGTTCCGATTGGCAAGCGTTTTGGCGGACATATTGCTTGCCGTTTGCGTTTGCAGCGATTTAACGGCAATGAATAATCTTTTGGGCATCAGCACGGCCAAAAGGGCCCCCGATGCGTATGAGGCAATCTCCAACGCCTCAAACGAACGGTTGAAGAAATATGTAAACGCCACCGTTCCTATCACAACCGCCACGGCGGTTATGNNGCGGTTATGTATATATTCATATCCCTGAAAGCCATGGCGATAAGAGCAAGGGTAACCAGCAGCGCTAGATAATAAAAGTTCTGCAAAGCTATGCCGCTGCCCAACCCCATGGCTCCCGCCATTATCAGCGTGAGCGAATACAGCGATTGCTTGGTTAATAATATCGTAAAAACCGCCACCATGGCAAAAACGCTGAAGCCCCAAACCCGCAAAAAGCTCAGCGCCAAAAAAATTACCGCGCAAAAAACAAACAAGGCCAGCTTTTCCTCATGCCGCAATCGATACCTCAGCCCTCTGGTAAACAGCGGATTAAGAAAAGCAAGGCAATTATACATAAACAATTGCGTTCCCAAAACGCTGATTATGGTATTTGTCATTTGATACACATCATATGTATAAAGCGCTATCATGGGAATTTGGCTTAAGAAGGCATAAACGCTCAAATACAGCGGAGTTATTTTCCTTTTGGCTTTATAATGTATAAAATACGCCAAAATGATTATCGCGCAGGGCAAAAGCGCAAACAAAAGGTTAATCAGCTCTGGGGTTACTATCATCGAAGAAGCGGCGAACAGCGGGCAAATTATCAACACATTTTGCCTGCAATACACAAGCGCCATTAAAAAGGCCAAAGCAAAGGCTTTTATCCCCGTATTCTTTTCAGCCAAAAACAATAACAAAAAAACCGCGAAATAAATTATGTGCAATAATATATTCTTTCTTTTCATACATACACCCGCAAAAAAATAAGTCTGCACCTAATAGTGTAGACCTTATTTCTTTGAGGGGTATGGCTAATTTTGCGGAATAAGCGCATTATGTGCCAAAAGCGCATAAAAACTCTATGTCGTTAATGCTCGAATACCTTAAAATGACTTTGCCCAAGACGCTGTCTATGTCCTCCAGCACGCCGTAATGGCTGTCCGTGGAATTATTTCTGTTGTCTCCGAGAAAGAACATTTTGCCTTCGGGCACATATATTGTTTTTTCCTCATAATCGGTGGTAATTTTTTCTTTTATATAGTCTTCCTTCAAAGCTTTGCCATTTCTCCAAATTTCATAGCCTTGTATTTCTTCGTTATATTTAATCTCAATCTTATCCCCGCCCAAGCCTATTACTCTTTTAATCAGTTTATCGTTATATGTTTTGCTGTTAAAGATAACGATGTCGCCGTGTTTTATTTTTTTGGTGCGGTAAATAAGCGCATAGTCGTCATCATGAATGGTAGGTTCCATGGAATTGCCTTCAATGGGATGCACCGCCAATTTATAACGGCTGAAATAAAAAGACAGGCTCATACATATTATGAAGAATACTACAAGTATAACCGTGTCTCTGACTCTTTTGTTCATAAGTTCCCTCATATGAATAATATTTTGCCTATTATCGCATCATTATTCAATATACAGATAGCTTTGACGCTGTCCCAATCTTCTAATGAAAACAATTTGGAGTTTTTGAAATCGTTGGCTTCGAACTTATGGCTGACAAACGCTCCGCTGCTCGCCTTCATGGGGCTTACCGCCTCGTATTCCTCCACCTTGCCCTTGCTGCCTTTTACGGTAAGCTTTATTTTCAAAGTAATGTCTTTATCCGAATAAACGTCTATCTGCAATATTTTCCCTTTATTCTGTCTAGCGTATCTGCCTATGTCAAAATTCAATAGCCGCCCGAACTCGCTTTTTACGCCCTTAAGCCCTATGGGCGTAACCGCCTGCGTCAATCCGCTTTTCAGCAATATGGGCTTATCGCTTTCTTCAATAAAGGAAGCCACCCCCATGCTGCCCTCGTACACTATTCTTCCGCTGTCCTCCACATCGGGTTTGAAGTCCAAATCCTCAAGCAAAGCGTAGGTTTCGGCGGAGGACAAACAAAATCCTTCTTTATATATTATATCACAAAAAGCAAATAAAGGCCCTTTGTTTTGGTCTATCTTAAGCTTGGCAATAAACTGGGTTTTGCTTATGGCAACGCTGTCCGCTCTCTTCCAATTTCTTACCAAATGGTCATATTCACCGTAAGAATAATATATATAAACATCCTTGATGTCTTTGGTCCTGTCCGCCTGCGCTTCGGCATACACAACGCCGTCGCTTACCGACAGTACCGTTTTGGGTCGCTTCAACAGCTTCTTTCCCGAAAGCGCTCCCTTGAGCCATTTCGCTATTGTTTGGTAAGCCGCTTGACTGACGCTGCTGCGGCTGTTGGGGGTTATTACAATGCTCACATGGTTATCCCCCAATAGCGCCAAAAGGTTGGACAATCTGTCAATATCGGCCTTGTCACTGTTGGAAGGAATAGCTATCATGACGGGCGCGCTTATATGCTTTGCGTAAGCCACCGAAGCCACTCCGGTCAGCCAGCACATCATTTGCTCGTCGATTTCCAATTCCCTTTTGTCACCATATTTATTAATATGGAGATATTCTTTATAACCCGCTCCGTTTACGCAAACAAGCGCTTTGAAGCGATGGTCGCAACCCGCCGCCTGCATGGCCACTTCCACGCCGTCTCCTATGCCGATAACGGCGATATCGCTTATTTTTAATTCCCTGATGACAAAAGTAGCCGCCCTTCTTACTATCGCGGTATATAAATATTGACAGGTATCTTTTGCGGTGGGACAAACTTTTTTGATATGGTCGCCGGCTTTGCTGATATCTCCGTATTCAAGGCCGACGGGGAATTCGGTGCGATAATTTTCGCCTATGCCGCTACAATCGGGAATAATAACGGTATAGCCCTTGGATACAAGGTCATAGACAATATCCCGCTGCGCCCTTTGGGCATATTCCTGGACTATGATAACGGCTTTGTCCGAGGGTTTGTCCAAGGGCTTATATATCTCAAGAACGGCTCTGAGCAAACCTTGTTCGGTTTTTAACGCGGTAACGGTAACAACAAGGTACGCGCAATGGTTTTCCGTCGTTTCATCGTTCTTGACAATATCCAGCTTTTCTTCGGTATTAAAATCTTGCCACACCTGCGCGGGTGTCATTATAGTATATTCCATTCCGAAGTTATACTTTCTCCTTCTTATCCTGCAGGGCAGTTTCCACGGCTTTTTGCAATTCCACCAACGGAATTATCATAGCCGCGAAGCCCACGCTTACCGCCAAAGGCCCGATAGGAAGCAATACGGTGCCGAAAGCGTTTTGCATGAACGGGAAAACAATAACCAGCGCCAGCAAAGCGATTCCCACAATAAAAGATAAGTTCAAAAACTTATTGGAAAAGGGATTTCCCTTAAACAAGCTTTTTGTTTGCGAACGCAGGTTATACGCATGCAGCAATTGAATGACGCACAAAGTTACAAATGCCATAGTCATGGGAAGCCTATCATCAAAATTCATAGCCGGCTCCAATACATAATAACCCACGAAGAAAGAACCCAAAACAAGCGCGGTTTGGAACAATCCTTGGATGATAATATCCTTGCCCGTCTGTCCCGCAAACAAACTGGCTCCCGCCTGGCGCGGCTTTTGGTCCATAACGTCGGCTTCGGCCTTTTCCATACCCAAAGACAACGCCGGCAAAGAATCGGTAACAAGATTTACCCAAAGTATCATTACCGGGGTAAGAAAATGCACGTCGGCGGGCATAAACAAGGTCACTGCGAACAAACATAATACTTCGGCGATATTGGCGGAAAGCAAAAACTGTATGGCTTTTTTTATGTTGGCGTAAACCTTTCTGCCCTCTTCAACGGCATTGATTATGGTAGCAAAGTTATCGTCGGCAAGCACCATATCCGAAGCGCCTTTGCTTACGTCCGTTCCCGTAATTCCCATTCCTATTCCTATATCCGCCTGCTTAATGCTGGGGGCGTCGTTGACGCCGTCGCCCGTCATGGCAACCACATAGCCTTTGGATTTGAATGCCTTCACTATCCTGACTTTGTTTTCAGGGCTGACTCTGGCGAACACCCTGTATCTTTCAAGATTGGCCATAAATTCCTCGTCGCTGAGCTTGTCAAGCTGCTGCCCGGTTATGACAAGATAATCGTCTTTGTCAAGTATGCCGATTTCTTTGGCTATGGCCGAAGCGGTGTCTATATGGTCGCCGGTTATCATAATAGCCGTCATGCCCGCTTTTTTGCATACTCTTACAGCTTCGGCAACCTCGGGTCTGGGAGGGTCTATCATGCCCACCAAGCCCACGAATACCATATCGCTTTCCAGATTTTCGATATTCAAGTCCTCGTGCTTAACCGCCACGGCCAGAACCCTGAGCGCTTTTTTTGCCATGGCGTTATTGGCTTGGTTGATAATTTCTATGTCTTTATCGGTAATTTCGCGTATTTTATCGTCGTCTTGAATATATTTGCATTTGCCGATAAGAATATCGGGAGCGCCTTTAATGAAAGCGGTCGTCTTTTCGGCGTTTTGGTTTATTGTGCTCATCAATTTTCTTTTGCTGTCAAAGGGAATTTCGTCAATTCGTTTATTGAGCTTATTTAATTCAACAACGTCTACGCCGATTTTTTGGGCATAAGCCACAAGCGCCGTTTCGGTGGGATCGCCCAGCAATTTATCTTCATTGATAACGGTATCGTTACAAAGCGTCATCCCCTTAATCAAATTGTCGAAAGCTTTGTCTTCCGTCTTTTCTCCTTCGGCGATTATGCCTTTTTTGAAAGTAAACAGTTCTTTTACCGTCATCTGGTTGAGAGTGAGCGTGCCTGTCTTATCCGAACAAATTATTTGACAGCATCCCAGCGTCTCAACGGCGGGCAAATTTCTTATTATGGCTTTTCTTTCGCTCATCCTCTGCACGCCTATGGCAAGCACAATGGTAACCACCGCCGGCAACCCTTCGGGAATGGCGGCCACGGCGATAGCCACCGCCGTCATGAAGGAGCCAATTATCACATCTAAAGCAAAGCTTCTTGCTTTTATAACCGCCACCGCAAAAATAATGGCGGCGGCTATTAGCACGATTACGCTCAATATCTTGGCGGTTTTGGCAAGCTGCTGCTGCAAAGGCGTTTGCTGCTCTTCGCTTTTACTCAGCATTTCGGCAATTTTACCCACTTCGGTATTCATGCCCGTAGCCACCACAACGCCCTGTCCTCTTCCGTAGGCGACGGCGCCCGAAGAATAAGCCATATTATACCTGTCTCCCAAAGGCGCGTCTTCTTTGTCCAAAGTAGCGGTGTCTTTTTCGCTGGGCACCGATTCTCCCGTCAAAGCGGCTTCCTCAATTTTTAACGAAGCGCTTGATATCAGTCTCATGTCCGCGGGTACGGTGTCTCCCGCCTCAAGCATGACTATGTCGCCCACAACTATTTCGCTGCTGTTTATTTTGACTATTTCGCCGTCCCTTAAAACCTTGGCCAGCGGCTTATTCATATTCTTTAACGCTTCCAAAGCGGCTTCGGCTTTGCTTTCCTGCGCCAAACCGATAAAAGCGTTTATCAATACTATCAGCAATATAATGCCGCTGTCTATAAGCTCCGAATACTCTTTCCTCGCAATGGCAATAGCCGCGCTTACCGCGGCCGCCACCAAGAGAACGATTATCATCACATCTTTCATTTGATTGAGGAATCTTGCAAGAAAAGACTTTTTCGCCGCTTCTTTAAGCTCGTTTTTTCCGTATTTTTCCAGTCTTCGCTTAGCTTCTTCGCCGTTTAAACCCTTTTCGGAGGTATTAAGCTCTTTCAAAACTTCTTCGGGGGATAAATTGTAATAATTTTTCATTTCCTTTCCTTTTGTGCAGATTTATATTTTTGGTTTAACAGCTTCTTTGTTGCCCTCTGGGCTTTGATATTTTCTTTATCCACTTTCTTTAAGGCGTTGACAAAAAACTTTATCATATCAAACTTGCCTTTAAGGAAGAAAGGATTGGGGTTTTTGCTGTATGCGATTTTCCGCATATCTAAAATCTTATAAAAATATTTCAACCTTGTCAAGAAACTTTTATAATCTGCGCGCTTGGTCCAATTCCTTTCGGCCACGGCAATGAGTCTGGGATATGTCATTTCTTCCAATTTATTGACATTTTCGACATGCTCCGTCCATAAAGGCGCTTCCAACCCCCATACATTGCCTTCCATGTTAATGTCTATTTTATAATTATAAGTCTTTTTCAGCGGTGTCATACCGGCGGGATAATCCAAATAGAAGCTAAAAAACGGACTGACAATTACTTTTCTGCCCTTTTTTACTTCATCATAAGCGGCTTGTTTGCATTCTTTTGATTCCTTCCAATACTGCACCACGATATCGCCTTGGATATTGCCGCCCAACATGCCGTCGTTCCAATTAATTACCTTTCTGCCTTTGCCGTTGAGGTACTTTACCATTTTCGTCATAAAATAGCCTTGAAGCTCTTCTTCGTTTTTAAGGTTATTCTCTTGAATGGTCTTTTGGCAATCGGGACAGGTTATCCAATTGAGCTTAAGCGCTTCGTCGCCGCCCAAATGTATATATTCGTAAGGAAAAAGCTCCAATATCTCATCCAGCAAATCATAAAGAAAATCATAAACGCTTTGCTTGCCCGCGCAAGCGATATAAGGCGAAATGCCGTAACCTTCGCCCACAATGGTTTTTTGTTGAAAACAGGACAAATGGGGATAAGCCGCGATAGCCGCCCTGAAATGCCCCGGAATATCTATTTCGGGAATGACATTAATGTAATTTTGCTTGCAGTAATCCACAATTTCCCTTATGTCCTCCTTGCTGTAATACCCTTCCACTTTGATGCCGTCGCCCATGGTTTGCTTGCGCGAGCCGCCCACTTCGGTGAGCAAGGGATACTTGTCGGATTTTATTCTCCAGCCCTGATCGTCGGTCAAATGCCAATGGAAAGTGTTTATTTTCAACAGCGCCAGCATGTCAATCTGCTTTTTGATTTCCTCCACCGTAAAAAAATGCCTTACGCAATCGAGCATATAGCCCCTATATGAATATTGAGGGCTGTCTTCGATTTCCAAAAAAGGCAGGGCATTTTTATATTGGATTTCCAATTGCTTAAGCGTTTGTTTGCCGTAAAATAATCCTTTGTCGCTTACGGCTTTAATGGTAACGCCGTCATTGTCAATTGTCATCTTATAACCTTCTTCGCCCAGCGAACTAAGCGTTTTGATTTCGTTAATCTTATAGGGCTTTTCTAAAACTCCCTCTTTGAGAGTTACTTTGTTGGGATAGGGAATTAACTTTAACATAATATTTTTCTCCTTATTCCTTATATTAATTTTACATCGGGAAGATTGATGTCGTTATTTCCGTCGCTCAATGTGATTTCCTCTATTTCCACATTGACGCTTCCTGCTACCTTTTTATTAAAGCAAAACCTCAACAGATCGCCGCTTTGGACAACCGCTCGGCCTTCTTTACCGCAATAATAAATAAAGGTGAAGCTCCCCGGATTTATGTTCCTTTTTTCCAATTCCCAGCCGCTGTTATACAAAAGCACATCGTCATTATAGTCCAATTGGGAGCTGTCAAACCTTACGGTCATCATGAAAGCGTAAACGGGGCTTAAATCCTGAAAATCCAAATTCAAGGTAACAAAGAAGTTGTCGCCTTCTATTTTTTCATTCAGCTTAAGCCGCGCCTTGGTAATAATATTATATTCGCTTACCACCACATAATCCCAATATGAAGTATACATGCCCAAGTATTTGACTCTCATGGAGCGCCTTTGGGTAGGCCCTGTGGTAGTGGAAGTGTCAAAGCCTTCAAGCATATCCGGAGTTACTTTCTGCACGATGTGGCCTTTATCGTTTTTTAACACAATGACGATATAAACATTGTCGAAGTTTATTTTCTCGTCCACATTATAAACTGTTTTGAAAGAGCCTTTCTGTATTTCTATATAGCTTATGTCGCCTGCTTTTATCTGCTTATCTCGGCAGCCCGCCAAGCAAAACGAGAAAATCAAAATAAATAACGCCGCCAATATTTTTTTCATTCGCTCCACCCCTCTTTATTGAAGCTGTTTGGCTTTTTGCGTCCACAAAACAAAGTCTGTAAGCGTATATACGCCGTCGCCGTTGTAATCGGCGTATATCGCCGCGTTGCTTGTGTTTTGCAGCAATGCCTGAGCAAGCAAAGGAATATCGTTTTGGTCCAATATTCCGTTCTTGTCGGCGTCGCCTTTGACGTATACGCTGAAAGCTTCCAGCAAAGCGCCTTCGGAATTTCTTATTTCTATCGATATGTCGGAATTCAAAAACATATTTTGGTCATAGACGATATCCATATAGCTTCCGTCCTTCTTTTTGCAAAGGATATCGGCATAGGAATTTACCTTGTCCATAAATTCGGCAAAAATAGTTCCTTCGTCAAAAATTATTCTGGTATTGATTCTGTCAATCTTTACGCCTTGCACGCCTTCATTAAGCACAAGCAGCGGACTGGCGTTTTTTTCTCTTACATAAACCTTGAAGCTTGTGGAAAGCCCGAATTGAGTCAAATTCAAGAATATTACCTGCGCTCCTCCTTTTGAAGGCGTGGGATTAAAGGGCGTCAAATAATCTTCATACGCCGAAATGCTTAAGGTTTTTTTGGTGCCGCTCTTGGTAGTCAGAATCACCTTGCCCCCGCTTAAATCCAGCGTTTGGCCGTAATCGTAGTATTTTTTGGCGGGAGCGATAAGTTGAATCTCCACGGGAATATCTATTACTTCCACAATTAAAGTGACGCTGTAAGTTCCCCAATAACTGATATTTATTTGCTGAACCCCGATTTTCGTACTATCGAAATCATGAATGAACGAATCGGTAATCAAAGACTGTTCCCCGTTGACATATTCGCAATACATAACGATGGAAAGAGGCTCTCCCAAAGCGTATATCAGCTTTGATTTTTCATAATCCACAACAATTCTTTGTATTTTATTCCTTACCTCGACCTGATAAGTCCAAAAATCTCCCGTTACTATATATGTAACGGTAATATTTTGCACCCCTATTTTAGTTTTGTCATAACCTGTTACCGCAAAATCTTCCTCGTTATAATGTATGTCTTGAGGCGTGCTTTGCCGGAATATCAGTCGTATGCTGAAATCGCTTAAATCCAAGTCCTGATATACCTCATAAAGCGTTTTGGGCGAAGAAAGCACCCTTATCTCGTCTATGACATCAATAACATTTACGGTAATATTATAATGAAATTGTTCATAATTGAAGGTATAATTGACGGTAACATATTGTGTCCCCAGCTTGTTTTTATCATAGTTGGACATAGTCCAGTTTTGGACGGTTTGTTCGGCGCCGCTTGCCATTACGCAATAAACATCCAAAGGAATTTGGTTGTATTCTTGCCCGACGATTACCGTAATATTAAGCTGTCTTGTATAAATTCCCGTAACATAATCAAAAAATTGTATAGTTTTTTGAGCGGTTTTCCCCATAAGCGTGAAAGATATCGTCTGCGGCGTGAGCAAGGTATTGTCCACGCCCAGCACCCAATCGTCTATCTCAATTGTGTACTCGGTATCGTTTCCGACTTTTATCCACAGCCTTAAATCGGTTTCCTCGCCGTATTTGAAGCTGCTTTGGCCGATTAACTGCAGTTCCTCAACCGAAGACAACCCGAAAACCTTTTGCACCACCGTATAAAGTTTACTGTATCCGCCCAAGGTGTTTTTTACCCAAACATGCATGTTGATGTTTTCAAAGCCGTCCCCTTGCTGGTAGTCGTCAAAGCCTAAATGGATATTCTCAAACAAGGGTTGGCCGTCCACATTGCCCACATCTATTACCGCTCCACCGTAAAAAGACACTCTCGCCAATATGCTTTGGTCGTAATGCTTATTGGAATCATACACCGCGGCGTCGTTTAGCATCATTGAAGTAACTATCAAATGGCTTACGCTGTCTTCCACCGTTACGGAGACTTGCGGATACAAGCTCAAAGGTATGTCAAAATCGGGATTATAGTATCTGAACTTCACATTTTGGGCGCCCAAAACATATTTATCATAACCTTCAATGACGATAACCGAATCCTCTCCGTCCTCAATATCCGTCTTCCGTATTATGGGTTCGATGATATCGGCGCCCGACTGCATCTTTATTATCAATTCGCCGTTGCCGAAAATTTCCTCGCCGTAAGCAAAAACCGATTTCGATAAATTGGGGGTTATCCCTATAACCTTATCAAACACGGCAATCTCAAATGAAATATATATGACATTGACAATCCCCGCTTTAAGGGCTATGGGATCGGGATCGGTGTACTTGAGCGTAACGAAGGTGGATGCCAAAATATGGGTGTCTGCGATTATTTCCAAAGAGCCTTTTCCATCGTCAAGGCTTTGCATTGTTTGAGCGTCCAACTTAGAGCCGTCCGCAAGCGTGCGGGTTACCCAGCCGCCGCCAAGGTCAATTTCTTCGCCATAATAATATATTGTTTTCAGGTTGGAGATATCGGTAATTTCTATCGATTGAGTTACATTGACGACGGTTATCTCATATTTGGCGAAAGCCTGGCCGTCGCGCACCTTCACCATTACATTTCCGTAAGCGTTGGTTACGGTGTCATAATTTTCAATCATATCTTTGGTGATTTTTTTGCTGTAGCTTGTTTCCGACGAAATCCTAACAATGGCTCTTCCTCCCAGCAAGCTCAACCTTTCCCCGTATCTGTACACCGTCTTAAAAGGCTGTTGCGCTATGCTGACGCTTATGGCGTTGGAATATACCCGCACTTGAATGGAAGCGGTCTTTTGTTCGCCGTTGCCTCTTACGGTCATGGTAACCACGGCGCTTCCCGCGCTCATTCCGGTTATAAAGCCGCGCTGGTCTACCGAAGCTATCGCCGGGGCGCTGCTTATATAAGTAATGTTTTGACTCTTTCTGTCTGTGGCGTTAAACGGATTGAAAACAGGGTTTAATTTTCTTTTTTCGCCTATTTTAACCCCGAAGATGACATCGTCGGAATAGGACTCTTCTTCAAAAGTAATATCGTTAAGTTCAATATAAGGCAATTCGTTGACATCGGGAAGATGAAGCCTGCCGTCATAATTCCGCCCTATGCCCGCCGTCACGCCGTAAAAATCAATACCCACGGTATGCGCTCCGCCGCAAGCTATCAACCCTATATTTTCCAAGCCGCCCGCGTCCGTTTGTCCGTGCGAGTTATTGCCCACGGCGTATACATTGCCGTCAAAATCCACAGCGGCTATATGATACGGGCCTGCGGCTATGTATACGATGTCCTTCCAGCCTTCTATTATTGTCATGTCTTGAACATAAGGGGAAGCGCCCGCGTACAGCACTTCGCCTTCCTCGGTAAGCCCCAGGCTGAAGCCTTCTCCTGCCGCTATTTGCGCTACCTTTCGCCAATGCCCTACTTCTGTTTGTCCGCTTGAATTGTTGCCGAAAGCGATAACCGTGCCGTTTTTTTTAAGCGCCACAATATGCGTGGAGCTTAAGGCAACGGCCTTTATATCGGTCCGTTCGCTAATGTAGGTAGTAACTTGTTTGTAATCGTCGTCGCCTATGGCTTTGCATATGCCCGATTGGGTAATGCCTACAATGGCGTTGCCGCTTGTAGCCGCAAAAACGATATCCGTCCATTGTTCGGCTCCCATGCCCGCCATTTCGCCTGCCACAAGCAATTTGTTTTCGGGGGTAATGCCTATAGTGGTATTGCCTCCTGCGGCGACGAACACCACATTCCCCCACATATTCACATCCAATTGTCCGTAATCATTGGAGCCGCTTGAGTATACCGTTCCGCTGTTGTCAAGTATGACGCTGTGTTTATCCCCCGCGGCTATCATTGCTTTTGTATTTATAGGCTCTTGAACGGTTATCTCTACGGTTATTTTCAATTCCGAGCCCCTGTGCCGGCCGGTAATAACGGCTGTTCCCACTTGAAGCGCGGTAATCAATCCGTCCGCCGTAACGCTTACTTTTTCGGGATTGCCGGAGCTGTATGTCATTTTCTTGTAAGTGGCGTTATACGGTAAAACAGTGGGGTTCAATTGATAGGTTTGCCCGATTTTCAATATCTTTTTATCGAAAGGACTTGTTATTGAGGTTACTTCCACATAGTCGTCATTAATATAAATAAGGTTGTCATCCAATAAATCATGCTCGATATGTCCCGCGTAAATTATCTCGCCGTCCTCGCGCAGCATTACTGAATGGTCCTTGCCGGCGGCTATTTGAATAATGTCGTATATGTCTTGCACATTGCATTGCCCGTGGAAGTTTTCCCCCGCCGCATAGACCTTTCCGCCGCCGTCAATGGCAAGCAAATGGTTTTCGCCCGCCGCGATTTTCTTAATATCGCTCCAGCCTTGCGCCAAGTAAGCGTCCGACAGCTCTCCTGCAATTACCACTTTGCCGTTTTTCTTTAAGCCCGCGGTAAACTTATGCCCTGCGGCTATGGCCACAATATCCGTCCATTCGCTTACCTGACACTGCTGATATTCGTTATTTCCAAGCGCCAGCACTCTGCCGTTGGCTTGCAATCCCACAATATGCTTTTCGCCCGCGGATATATCTATAATATCTCGCCATTCGTTTACGCCTGTCAAAGTGTTTTGGCCCGCGCAATATACATTTCCTTTGTAATCAAGGCCATAGGAGGTGTGTTCGCCCGCCACCGCTTTTATTATATTTGTCCAATCTCCCACATTGTTTTCCCCTTGATTCATATTGCCGTACGCCCATACTTTCAAATCGCTTTTGACGCAAAGCAAATGATAAGCGCCTATGCTTGCCGAAATCACGCCTTCAATAGACAATCTGTCCAAAGAAGGATTAACGCTGCTCACTACAGCCCTTCCGTCCTTTTTGACGATTACCGTGCTTGTCATGGAAGCGTCGACGGAAGGCTTATACGCCATGCCGGTCATCTCAATGGACGCCCAGGAAGCGTAAGATTTATTAATATCGTATTCGCCTATTTTAATGTTGTCGTTATCGCTGTCCACTGCATACAATTCCATTGTTGCGGGTTCGTTGAAATTGTTCCACTGAGCGTCATAGAATACGCTTATGAGAGAGCTTCCTTTTCGGTTAACGACAAACCTTACCGCAAACGACCTTAAGCCGCTTTGATACGCTTCCACAAACTTATTCCTGTCAAGGTGAACGACGGTGATTTCATTCCCGCTTTGGGATTTAAGGGTGGCGTACAAGCTTTTCAGATACGATAAATTTATATCGCTTACATTTAAGTCGGCATATACTCCGCTAAATTGCGAGTCGTTATTTAATTTGGCGTTTTCTATGGACAATTTATTCAAAAAATAATTATTATCCACATTGTCCACGCCCGAAAGTTTTACTTCAAAAATAATTTGGTCGTCGTTAATAGCTATGGCTTCAATGCTTATACCGCTGTTGCGCCCGTTTGTATAATACAAAGTGTCGCTGTCGAAATAAGAGTTGGGTTTTTGCTGTAAGCTGCTGCCCACTTTATAAAAATCGGGATTATGCGGCGACAAATACGCTTTGTTCAAATTGCCCAGCGATTTTGTGGCTTCGCTCCCCGTAGTAACCACATTGGGACGGAAAATATATACCTCGTCGGGTTTTTGGGCGTTATGCTTCAGCGCTTCGCTGTTGCCGTAAACGCCCTGTTTTATTCTGTATATGATAAGACCCGCCCCAGGCAGCGAAGCGTCATATCCCGCTATGTTGTTATTTCGGAATTCCACCATAAAATATTCGTCGCTTTTGTCGGTATTTATGCGATAAGCGACTATATCATGCGGCGAAGCCGCCGTTACGGGTTTAAGCGAATATACGCCGTTATACTCCACTATGCCTATCTGGCAGTCATTAACGACGTTCAAATATTTGTATCTCAAATGCGTGGTCATGAATTGCGGAATATCGGCTTCATAATGCATTAAATCCCAATTCCCCACAGCGGCGTGGCTGTCGTTATAATGATATAAATCGGGCACGCCCAAAACATGCGCGAATTCGTGCGCAAGCAAGCCCACCGTAAGCTGCTCCAAGAAATTGAAGGAATATTTTCTTACCCTTAAGCCGTTTATTGTTTGGGAATTGCCATTGGATATATCGTATAAATCCCAAGAATGAGGCCATAGCATCCCTCCCCATGAGCTGTACGGCGTTCCGGAAATTAAAAAATTCACCGAATCCACAAAGCCGTCATTGTCGGTATCGATATCAAGCCCCTGCAAATCAAAATAATATCGGCTGGCGGCCACGGCGCTATTGAGAAGCTGGCTTTCCCGTCTGGCTCTGTTGGAAGCGCCTTCCTTCAATTGATAATAGCTTCGGGGATTGCTGTCTTGATAAACATATATATTGTCGCCGCTTGTTTGAGGATAAACGCTTTCCACATTAATCTTGCCGTAGGACAGCTTGTAATAATAATCGGCAAGGGAGTTTTCCGAGCCGTTCAAATAGCCGTCTATAAGCTGCCGGTCAAGATTAACCGTTTCTCCCGCGAAGCATATAAAAATAACAATATTGATTATGGGCTGATGAGATTGAGCGCTTTGATAAAGAGCCGAACTTTGCTGCTCGGGATATTCGGTTATCAAATCGGGATTCAAGGAAAAATCTATATCCGAATACACCATTTTGTCAAGGGCGTCAATTTTTTCCCTGCTGTCGGTATACTTTACGCTTGAGGGCATGGGACGCCCGTTTTTTTCTTTGGCGTATACAAGGTATCCGTTGTGTCTTAATAATATATATCCGTCTTTATCGTGCAAATAATTGAAATATTGGTCGCCTGAAGCAAAAAATTCCACAGTAACGCCATCGGCCTGCACCATTGTTTGCCTGAAGGTGTTCTTGCCCACAATCTCCCCTTGCGGACTTAAACGGCGGTCTTCAAACCCTTCCATGGCAAAAAAAGCAAGGGCCAATATAAATAAGGTTAATATCGCGATATATGTAATTTTTGCTTTCTTTTTCATATTTTTATCGCCTTTTCATTGTGCAATCGCATAAATATTATAATATAATATAAAGATTTAAGTCAATATAACGCCCTTTGAGCCGCTTTATCGGATTGCGTTTTTATCGATTTTCAGTACTATGCGCGCGGGCAACGCCCTTTAAGCGCCAATCCGTTTTTTATTATAAATTCGCTATGTCGGTTACATTTAAGCCAAAGCGGTTTTCCAGCAATAAATCATAGGTATTCGTTCTCAAAGACTTTATTCCCACTCCGTTGCTGTAGAAGGAGCTGTTTATTATGGTGAAATCCATCATTTCAAGATATACGGCCTCGTTGAGCGTAAATTCAAATCTGCTGCCTTCAATGTGGATGTCGGCATCAGAGCTCTTTACGCCCACGGTGTTTTTATTGAATCTGCTGTTGATTATCTCAAGCTTGCTGCCTCCTCTCATATAAACGCCGGAAGTAAAACCTTCGATATAAGACCTTTCAATTCTTACCATACCGCTAAAGCTGGGGTTGACGCTTATCGCGTTGGCGTTTTGCGGTATGGACGCGCCGCCCTCGCCCGATACTTGGGTATGCTTGAACAAGCTTCTGTTAATCGTCAACGAAGACGCATTCTTGCCCATATATACCACGGTTTGATTAATCTCACCGTTTATTCTTACAATATCCAAGGTCAAAGCTCCTCTGTTAACGGTAATGGAATCAAAAACGGTTACAATCTTAAGCGCGTCGTCTTTGACTTCGGCCATTGTCTTGTCGTGCGCGTCATTGATATGGCTGTAATCGTTTTCCTCTATAGCGGTGTCATAACAGCCGATAATGGTAAGCCCGATATTTTTATCGATGGTCAAATCGCCGTAATTGCCCGGAGTCAAATACCACATTTCGGTATCTCCGTCTTTCAATTGCTGATATCTTATTATCAATTCTTCTTGAGAATGAATCATTATGGCTTGCTCATTGGCCTTTTTAATGCTGTAAACGCCGTCCGTTACCGTTATTTCGTAATTGTTGAAAAGCACGGGGTCAAAGGCGGTAACATGGTCTGAAGGAACGGAAGTGTCGAGGTAATAAATCTTTTCGCTGTCGTATGATTTTTTGAAGCCTACAAAATTAATGGGATATTCGCCTACCATGTGTTTGCTTGTAACATTGCTTTCACACACAAGATACCCGAACATGGAAGCCCTGTCGTTTCCTACTATTCCGTTGAATTTAATAGAGCTGTTTAATTCTTTAAGAGGTTCAAGATAACCGCTTTCCACAACTCCCACTTCTATTGTCAATTCTTTCTTTACGATATTGATTATTTGGTCCTCCACCGTCCATGAAGGATAATTGTTGCCGCCGTTTACCACAGCGGTAAAGGTATACTGCCCCACATCCCTTATATAGTTAACCTTCTGTCCGTCCTTCATAAAGCTGTACTCAATGCTGACCCCCTCGGGCAGGTCGCCGTTTTCGTCATGCAGGCCTTGGCATATGGGCAGAATATTCTTGCCTTGATAAACCATGTAATTGGCGAAGGTTTGATCTATTACCGCTCTTCTTATGCTGATAGTGGTTACTATGCCCGTAACGCCCTTCAGCCTGTAATTCCTGTTAAGTTCAGGGTCGATAATCAAGGTCAATTCATATGTGCCCGCGGCTTTGGGACGCGTATAGACAATCATTCCGTTGTTTTCCATGTCGGAATACCAGAAATTGAAAGTATAATTAACTTCTTGCACGGTGTCTCCCGGCAAAACTCTGTTATCCCACGCTCCGGCCTTGGCGGCGATAAGGATTTCTTGCTTTTCTTCATAAGACAAAGCGGGATTATAATAATGAGGATAATATTCGTCAATTACGTCGCTTAATATTTTGTTAAGCTTTTCTAAGGCGTAAATATTGGAATAAACGGTTTGCATAAGGTTGTCGAAGGCTCTTGCCTTTGCTTGCTCAAGAGTAAAGTTGATATTCTCGTTTTGGGCAAGATTAAGCAGCGCGTCTTTTTCTTCCTGCGTCTGCGGCCAACCCAGAATATAAGCTTGCGGCAAGCCCGACACAATGGGCATATGCTCGCGGCCGTCATATATATAGCTTCTTTCTTCCACGGTATCTCCGGGGATTATTTCCTGCCATGCCAAGCCTTTTATTTCTACAAGAATCAAGGCTTGCTGCTCTTCGGTATAGGTATCGAACAACGGATAATGCCGCACAATCAATGTCCTTACCATTTGTTCAAGCTTAAGCTGAGCGGTGGAATATACATTGGCGTACAATATATCGTAAGCTTTTGCCCTTACTCGCTGAATGAAATATTCCTTTTCGCTGCCTGCGTATATAAGATCGAACAAGAATTCGTATTCCGCGTCCAGCAATTGTTCTTTTTCTTCGGCTTTCAAGGGCCAATTGGCCACCAAGGGATTATTAATAAGCCCGGTAGGAACTATCTCGTCCCAAACCTTGGCCTTGGCTTCAATAAGCATTGCGGTTTTTATGGATTCGGGGGCTTGGTCATAGCCGGGATATTCATTTAGAATAATCTCATTCAATCTTTCGCTGAGCAAAATCTGTCCCAGCGCGATTACGCCGTTATACAAATTGTCGTAGGCTTGAGCTTTAACCACATTGTCGGTATAGTCTTCGCCTTCTTGGGCCACTTGGTCTTCGGCCGCTTCAAGCAAGAGTATCTTTTCGGCTTCGTTTATTGGCCAGCCGGGGACCATTCTTTGACTGACAAGGCCGTAAGGAACAATCTCATCCCATACCATCGCCTTAACCGCGATTTCTATATTCGCTTTAACATCTTCTTCGCTGTCTTCATATTCGGGATAAGTGGCTTGCAGCAAAGCAATGTATCTGTTGTTCAATAAATCTTGAGCTATATTATTGACCTTGACATACAATTTATCATAAGCGTTCGCTTTCGCTCTGTTGGCCACATTGGGTCCGAACTCTTGGTCGGCAAGCTGACGGAATTGCGTATAGTACAGTCTGTTTTTCTCTTCCGCTGTTTGCGGCCAATTGGGTATGGGCACCGACACCGTGGAAGAGCCCGCGCCGTAATCAAATCCAATATCTTCGGGATCGATTTCAATGGGATTGATTATAAGCTTAAAGTCATATTGTCCCACAACGTTATAATCATCTACGGTAATCCTTACATAATAACTCCCCGCGTCCTTAAACGGCGTAGTCCTGAAATCGCCGAATTCGCCGAGAAGATATTTTTCTTCGGTTATGTACTCCACTATTATTTCCCTTCCTAGTCTCAGCTGGGCATAACTCCCGTTTTCTCTGAGCACATCGGGCAATACCGGAGTCATCCTTATATATAAGCCGTTATAAGTCCTTATCGTGGACTCCTCAACGCTTATATTGTTAGAAATGTCGATTTTGTCGATAATCACTACCAAGCTCTTGCTCTTGGTAATATACGAAGAAGTATAGTCGCGGTAATAACCGTAAAGGTTATAAGAACCCGCTCTGTTGACATTTATTCCGCTTAAATCCCAAAGTAGCGTTACTTCAAATTCATTGGGCTTGCCTTTGTTCATAACAGCTTTGGGAAGGTCGGACATTACAAGAGGCGCTCCCAGCTGATGCCTTAATATGTTAACGCCTTCGGCTTTTTCGGTGTCAAGAGTCATGCTGTCGTCGATAGCGGTATACAAATAAGTCTCAAGAGGTATGGAAACGGTGAAGGTCAACTCCTGACCGCCGCTAAGATTGCCGGCTATTCTGTCGATATCGTCGTTTTCATCAAGAAAAACATAATTGCATGTAAATATAACTTGCTTGTTGGCTATATCATATACGGTATTAATAATATTAAATTCTTTATATCCTATTATAATATTATTATTGGAATCGTAAACATTAAGCTGCAGCATATGCTGAGGCAAAAAGCCCTCTTCCCCTTCTTTGCCCTCAATCCTCACCCCATGGTTGTTGACGGCCACCGAAAGCATGTCATAATAAACTTTCTCGTTCAAATTATTGTTAACGTCAAGGGTATAGAGCTTGGGATCTATTACCACCACATCAAAGACTATATTGGGATCGTTAATGGGCCCCAAAATCCCTCTCACTCTATAAACGCCCACTTTATTGATATCTATCTGCAGCAGGTCATTGGCCAAGAACTCAAGCGGAACTTCCGACCAATCGCTGTCCTGATCAAATTCCGCGAAATTATAGCACAAATAAGATATTCTGCTCAATTGCGTATTCAAGTCCATATCTTTGATAAGATAGATGGTGCCGCCTTCGATATATCTTATTTCTCCGTCCGAACCTTCCACGCTGATATCTATATGCCTTTTCTTTATGGGGAAGTTAATCCAAATCACTTCGCTCACGCAAGTGAATCCGCCTATGATATACATGGCTTCTTCCCCTCTCTTGCCCGTTATTACATCGGGTATTTTAAGATAATCAAGATCTCTGCCCTCCACAAATTGCCAAGTAATGCCCGTAATAAGCTTGGAATCTATGGCTCCCGCGAATTCCACTCTTACGTTGGAGGGGAAAGAATCCATGGGGTTATACGGGTCTATCTTTTCTATCGCCCTCAAAGTGTCTCCCGTCAAGGACGCCAAGGTTTGGCTGCCGTGTCCTTGCTGATTGACTTCAAGTATTCTTTCAGGGCGGCATTCGGGCGCTATCAATTGAATTCCCCAGAAGTCTTCGTTCATCGAAGAGGTGGAGCTTTGCGCCACGCCGTCCACGGAGTAAGCGCCTATGCGGATATTGGCGTTGACTCCTTTAAGCGTTATTTCGTTGCCCGCCAAATCCCATTGAATGTCGGTAATATCCAATCTTTTATCGAATATGCCGTTCATAAACAGCGTGGAGATAATACCGTCGGCATAAGCGTCGGTGAACATAATCACAAGCGAATTGGGCAAAATATATTCTTGGGCGAATTTATTATAAATACTTTCGTTTAACGGGTCTATGCGCAGAATCTTGTTGCCGGTAAGATTGTCGTAGGACAGCGGATACAGCATAAGCGTTTCGTCTATAAGCTCATTGGTGTAATGCTCGCTGTTGACATAATACATTACGGGGACTCTGTTCAAATAATATACCTTGATGTTTAGGAACTGGTCCTCCGCCCCCAAGCCCGGAGTAACGGTTGCCGTAATATCTTCGCCCAAAGAGCCTTCTTCGTCATAAAGGAAGTCATAAATCCTGCTCTCAAAGCTGATATTGACCTTTCCTATATAGGTATATAATTGTCCGTTTATTTCCACATCGGGCTCAACGCCGGTTATTCTGCCGTAAGCGTCTACGGTGTCGGGAATGAAGGCGTTTAAGGGATCTATCACCAGCTCGTTGTAATAATTCCTTACGTCAATAATTTCATCGCCCGCGTATATATTCAAACGGCCGTAAAAGTCCAAATATTCTATTTCTATTTGTCTGTTTTTGTAAAGATAATTATATCCCTCAAGCGTATTGACGGCGTAATTGAATTGACCTTCTTCGTTGTCAAAAGCTTTATAGGCGTTGCCGATATATATTGAGGCTATGTCGCCGCCGGCGTCCAACACTTGGGTGTCCCAGAAAATATTCATTCGAGCGTATTCGGTGTCCACGCTGCCGTCTTGCCAATATTTCATGGCGGTATCGAAAGTATAAACAATCATGGGCCCCACAGCTTGAGGCTGTTGCAAAAGCGTATAAAGCTCAAGCTTTTGCTGATCGCTCAGCTCTTCATAATATTTCTGATAACGTTCAAAAGCTATGTCGTTAATGTCCTTTACGGCGATATCGGATTTATATTCCCTGTACAAGCTCAGCGCGTGCGATTTCTTAAGGTGCTGGGGCTGAGAACTTTGCTCATAGAATTCTCTCAATATGGCTTTTTCGGAAGGTATGATCTTTTCATAAATAAGGTCATAAATCATTGCGTCTATTTCTTCGGGAGCATACGGTATGCTTACATTGTTGACGGCATTTGACAGCGCCGTTCTCTCGGAGCCGCTCAGCATATCCAGCAAACAATTGACGGCGAAAGCCCTCAATTCCTGTTCGGTAAATCTGGGGTCGATGCCGGCAAGCGTATTTTCTATGTAAGCCGTCATTCCCGTCAAGCGATCCCAACAAACCGCCTTGCTTTCCATTTCGTCGTTATTGTGATAAAGCATTTCCATATGGAACATTTCGGTAAACAACGTCTGCAAAACAGCATTCTGGGCATAAATCTCGTTTATCCGATCAAAAGCGGCGCTCTTTAAGTCGTAAACAAATTCTTTGACCAGCCTGTCTCCCACTTGGGGATAATTTGCTGTCGTTCTTTCAAAAGCCAGCATATTGATTTGGGCGTCGCTCAAATGCGTATTTTCTGAATATACGATATTTCTGACATTTACCATAATGTCATAACAAGCTTTATCAAGCTCAAAGCTTTCCGTTAAATCTCTCCAAGCAAGATGTTTGCTTGCGCTTGCCGCTTCGCCGTATTGGGCAAGGGCGCTGTCCATCAATTGGCAAAGCTCGTCTATATTCCAAGCATAGGCTTCCTCAAAAGCCAATTCGTCAATCTGATTGTCGCTGTAATAAGGATAAAGCTGTCTGAGATCGCTTCTCAATTGAACCATATCCTCAAGATACGCGCTTCGGGCTTGAACATGCCCCAGCATATCCCGCCACGCCATATCCTTAACGCTCATTTGATTGTCGTCAATAGGCAATATTTCGTTAAGGATTTCTTTAAGCGAAGAAGTGTCCTCGCCGAACAGCTGCCGCCACAATAAATCTTTTTTAAGGACATCGGTAAAGCCGTCCGAGGTTAAGTCAATCTTCCATACCGCCTGTTCGATAAACTCCGCGTATAAATAATCCAAAGCCGCAACCTTTATGCCGTCTATTTGATTGTCGGTGGCTTGGGCGAGAATATCCTGCATCTTTTGGGCGCGCGCGGCATTGTGCGACAAACAAAATTGATAATATCTGTTCCAGGTTTCAATGTTAAATTCTTTTTCAAAATCCGCCAAAGCGCCGACGAATACGCTCTCCAAATAATCTTGGGCTTGAAGATATCTCAATTCTTTATACAGTATCACCGCTTGTCTTTTAAGTATCGAAAGGGGGATGTCCTTGTCAAAATACAAGCTGTCCTTTCTGTTAAGCAGCGTATCATATATATCTGATATTTCATTATGAACTTGGGCAAGGTCGTGGAAGGTAAATTCCATGAACAGCAAATCAAGCAATTGCTCTATCTTGGATTGCAGCCTTTCTGCCAAATCCTGTTTTTCCTGTAAAGACAAAATTATATCGGTAAATTCGGGATCGTCAAGCGAATAAGCTTTTCTGTATACGGTGTTGAGGATACTTGAATACTTATCATAGATTCTGTTCATTTCAATCAAGCGGGCGCTGTCCGCGTTTTGAAGGAAATTGTCCCATTCGTCGGCTTTAAGCGCGTTAATGGCGGCCTCGTCTTTATATCGAGGCTGAGCTTGACTTAACAAAACCTCCGCGTAATCGGCCATAAAGGGGTCTAACTGCGTTATCAGGATATCAAAGGCGGCGGCATAAATCTCTTTTTCGCTGCTGCCTTCGTATTCGCCGCCGAACGCGACATCGGCAAGAATGTCGTCCATAAGCAATTGCAATTCTTCGTCTTCATTGCTTATCGCGAATTGATAAAGCTGGTTCCATACCTCAAACTTCTTGAAGCAATCAACATAATATTGATAAATAATATCCGCTTCGGAAACGCTGTTTTGGAGATACCAATCGCGGAATTGCTCAAACACTCTCGCTTTAAGGTAAGTGTCAAACATTTCTTCCATCAAAGCTTTAATGTCGTCACTGGTTTCATTTTTGCCCATATAGCGTTCCCAGCTTCTGGACTTGGCGGCTGAGCCCGGCGCCACTCCTTCGTTAAGGATTATGTTATAAACGGCGTCCATTGAAATCTTATCGTCGGATTGGGCATATAATCTGTCCCACAAAACCGCCCTTATTTGGTCAAGGTCGCTTTGGGCATGGAATTGCAACAGCTTGTCTTTATTTTCCCCATCAAGCGTGTCTTCCAAATATTCATATGCCACGGCGTATTGCTTGTCTATCATTTCAAGCGCGATATCGTCAAAAATACCCTCAATTATGTCATATTCGGCCTGAACATCTTGTTCCCTATGGGAATACAGCCTCTCCCAGCTCAGCGCTTTAAGCTCTTCTTCGGGCATAAGCGCCGTCAATACCGAAGCGTTATCTCTTATGTAAACAAGATAATACCAAGCTTCGCGCTTAAGCGCGTTTTCGCGCGAAGCTATTATTTGGCCTACTTGCTGAGGATAGCAAGCAAGCAATCTGGTTACCGCTTCGGCGATCACAAATTCTTGACAAGCTTGAGGATAAATCGCCGCTATATGGTTTTGCAATTCGTCAAGACTTTGCTCGGTTTCGTTTAATATGGAGGGGTTTTGGCGTATATAATCATAGGCAAAGCCGTAGCTCTTATAGTACGCCAGCAAATAACTCATAAGCTGTTTGCGGTTGGGATCAAGAACTTCGTTGAAATAATTGTTCCACGCTCTGGCATAAACTTCGTTGGCGTCATTCAGCCTGTTGTTCATGGTAATCTGTTCTTGCTCGGTGGATATGGCGTAAAGCTTTATCCACGCGTCCCTTTTTATCTGTCTGTATAAAATCTCGTCGACTGTAATCGGGGTTTCGCCGTAAGCATGCGGATCGCTTTCCACAGCTTCCCAAGCTTGAAGACTTTGTTGATAATATATGTCTTCGTAAATATCATTCATTTCTTGGGTATAACTGTCTATGCGCGCTTGTCTGTATCTCTCCGTCGCCTCATAATAACAATGTTCGGGGCTTATGGAAGAATCCTCAAGCACTTGGCCGTATATTTGCTCCATAATCGGACGCCACTCTCCGCTGCCTTCAAACAGTCTTGTCCAAACAATCTCATCTCTTTGATATTGGTCAATGCCCGGGTGCGTGTTTTCCACATCTTGTCTGGTGTCGTCTATGGGAGCAACGGCTTCATTTATTTTTACCGCCATAATGTCCGTCCAGTTTTTGGCTTTTCTGGGTTGCGGCTCAAGGGCGGCATTGGCGTTGTCAATATTAAGCATTTCTTTTAATATAAGGTTATAAATATAATCCTTAAGGATTTGCAAAGCGTCGTCTTTATATTCGTCAATGTATTCAAGAACGGTTTGATCCAGCAATTCGTTCAACCTGTCAATAAGCAAGCTGTTAACTACCTCGAAATCAGCCAGGAAATATTCCTCGTTGGTAGTTTTGGTAAAGGCGTTGAAGATTATTTCGTTTATTATTTCCTGAGCTTGATTGCGCAAATCAACAAGACTCCATTTTTTGGCGGTAATGGTAACCTTTGCCGATTCTCCGATTATGCCTTTTACCCTGTCGTCATTCTTAAGGAAATCCCACGCCCTGACTTTGGCCTGTTCGGTGCTTCCGTACAAATACCTCAATGTGTCAATTAATTGGGCCATTACGGCGGCTTCCCTTTCGTTGGCCAGTCTTTCAAGACCATCCCAAACGGTTACCAGCATGGAATTTCTGAATTGCTTATACGCGTCGTTCAAATAACCTTCGGCAATCTTTCTCTGGTTATCGGTTAATACTCCCTGCATGGCGAACAGCTGGTTCCATTTTTCTTCCCGCCTCGCTTTGATGGTAAAGGTTTCTTCTTCTACGTATTTGGCGTAAAACTCCGTCCAAACATCTCTTTCAATGGGCAGCAGAGTATCGGTCTTCGCTTTCGCGGACAAATCCTTGAAAAGCAGCACATACCATTGCGGGGAATCGTAAGGATACAGTCCCATATTGTTGTTCTTCAGCGTAATCAGCAAGTTGTCTATTTTGCTTTGCAGATTGCTGTCGCCTTCTTCATAAGTTCTCCAATAAGCGTCTATATAAAGCTCGTTAAATATCATATCGTCAAGCGCCTTTATTTGCGTGGCGGCTTCGCCGGCAAATACGGTTTTGACTATTCTTTCCCCCTCAAAAGTAATTTCAAACAAGCTCTCCCAAGCCATGGGCTTAGTTTGAGAGGCATATTGATGGTATATCTCGTTCCAAAGCTTGTCATAGGTCTTTGTCAAAAGCAAGTTGTCATAATATAGGTATCCCTTAACCTGCTTGGTAAAGCCTCCCGAAACGGAAATATCCGAATCGGTTATGCCTTGGTCATTGAGCGCCGTTTTGCTCCAATTTATTTCGGGCACTACGGGGGAGCCGAAATTGGTATAGTAATATTCCGCGGGAATCAAGCCTCTGTAATATAAATCTATATCCACGAACATATCGGCGGAAAGCTGACGGGGGATATCTTCCTCTCTGCCCGAAATGGGATTGTCAAAATGGAATTTTTCATCGTATTCCTCTTTCAGCGTGCGATTAAGCACAATGACCGTAATAGTAAAATATTGCTTTTCGGCATTGGCGCCCCTTCCGTAAGTAAGATAAGAAGTGAGCGTATAAACGCCGCCCCTATAGCTGTTTTCCGTAAATCTGTAATAGTATATCTTGGGGAAATCGCTGCTGCGGGTATAGAATATATCGCCGTCAAAATCCGTCCATTCGGGAATGTCAAGAATAAGGTTATAGCCCGATTCAAACACGAATTCGGCTTGCAGCGGCAATCTGAATGTTTCGGTATTGTAGGGGTCTATGTAATATATGTTGGGCAATTGTACCTCTTGGGAAATCAATTGGCCGTCTTCGGTATTGGTAATGATATTGGGCACCAGCGTCTCTTTTATTTCCCTGCTGAAGATATCCAATATCAAATCAATTCTTTGGCCGTCGGGCAGGTACAAATACAATTTAAGTATGTTTCCGTCAATTCTTATGATGCTGTGCCCCGCTTGAGTATAGGCGATAACGGTAACGCTTTCCTGCGTGTCCGTAACTCTTTCGGCCGCCCCCATCATAATTTCTATAAGCATAACCTTTTCTTCAAGAGTGGCTATGGAATAAAGCCTGCCGAATATTTCCGCCCTTCTGGCTTGGGGATCGGGATCGGAAACTTCCTGCTCAAGCGCGGTAAGTCTGGCGGAGAATATATAGAGTATCTCGCTTTGCTTGAGCCGTTCGTAAGACAACGCCCTTATGGGAACGGTGTCCAACCTGCCGCTTTGGTTAATATCGTTTTCGCCCAGCAGTATCCTTGTCAAAATACCGTCGTTTTCAAATCTTTTGGATATATAATCCCAAACCTCAGCTTTGGCTTTTTGGTTCTGCCAATTCTGCAATTGACCGGAAGAGCCTGTGATAACTGTGGCAAATATCTCAACGGCTACGGCGGCGCCTTCCTTATTAAAGTATTCAGCCACATCCTCGTCGCGATATTGATAAATGTTTATCAATTGGTTCATCACGATTTCTTTAAGCCTTGCGACGGAGTAATCTTCGGAAGCGGACATATAAAGCTCAATCAAATTCTTTATGCTGTCATAGCTGCCTCTTTCCACGGTTTTTTGAAGATGGGTTTCCCACGCCCTTGATGCGGTCAATTGATTGTCCCAATCTTCTATGGTGGAAGCCAAAGCCGTATTGAGAATAGCCAGCAATTCGGTTCTGGCGTAGGCGGCGATAACAAGCTTTCTGTACAATAAAGCCCCCGCCGCTTGCTCCAAAGTTTTTCCGGTTATTATTTGAATCAATTGAGTAAATTGTTCATTCTCTACCGCTATCCGCAAAATATCCAACTTGCTTTGAGCGCTTACTGCCACCATAACCCTGTTGAATATTTCCGCCCTGAGCAGGACGGGATCGGCTATGCCGCCTTCTTGATTAATGGCTTCAAGCGCGTTGTTTCGTTCAATCTCATAAGCTTGTCTTTGGGCAAGCAAATCGATTATCCAAGCCTTATAAGCGGTATCAAAATCCGCGGTATACAGCGCCATAATACTTTCTTGGTTTTGAGAGGTCATTTCGTTTAAGAAATTGTCATAGCCCAAATACAAAACATCGATATCTTCAATTATTTGTTGCTCGGTCAAGATATCCAAAGAGCGCATATAATCGTCGATTATAGTGGCTCTTGACTGCAAATCCACATTTTGGCTCATCAAATTAAGCCATGCCTGATAAGAGGACAGGCCGTAATTTTCCGAAAACAGCTTGACGGAATAATCCAAAAGAAATCTCCTGCGATTGGTGCGTTCGCTCATTGTGTATCCGCTGCCTTCAAGCAGGAAATCGTAGGCGATTGACAATAAAGTTTGACTTGCTTGCTGGCGGGTAACGCCCATTCCGAAAGCGTAGCTGTCTATTATGCCGTTAATAAGTAATTTTTGGTAATTTTGCTTCTCGATGTTCCCCGTCGCGCTCCTTGCCATCAAGGCGTCAAAAAGCAAGCTCTTTACTTTTTCGTCGGCATCGGCCATAAGCAGCTCGTAACTGAGCGCCGCCCTTGAATCAAATATATGCATGTCTTCCTTGCTGCCGTTGAAATAAACCTTTAATCCGTCTTTGGGAAGGATAAGATTGCCGCCGTAATCATTGGGATCGTCATACGGGTCAAAGGTAATATAGTTATTGTCGGCGTATTCCACCAATCCGTCATACTCGATAACGGGATTGGTCATGGGCTTGACCTTTATGTAAAGCTCGATTTCTTGTTCAAGGAATATGGGCTGGTCGGGATAATCGGGGTTGACATAATAATAGGAATACAGCTTGGCGGTGGCGAACAATACGGGCTCAATGACTATTTCGCCGTTGACATTAACGGCTGTGCCGTTGTGGTCAATCTTTCTGCCGCTCGCCCATTCGTCGGTCAAGCGCCATTCCACAGTATAAGAATTATTGGAAGTAACCGTGAAATATGTGTCGATGACCATGTTGCCCAAATCAAACTGCACATCGCCGAACTCATAGCTGTAAGGATTTATTTTTGTAGGAAGCTTGGCGATGTCAAAACCCAAAGGCTTTGTGGGATCGTATATTTGATATAAATTGTTGATTTCAATAATGCCGTTTTCGATATTGAGCTGGGCAAAATTGCTGTCCTCCGCCTGGGCGTTGTACATTACCTTGCCTATGTATTTGCGGGGGAAGTTTATGTGATATGTATATTCTCCCTGCGAGCAAGGAAGATTTATGCGGAAATCAATAATGGAAGGGTTCAGCAAATTAATGCTGGTTACGGGAATGACGGTAAGAAAATCGCCTTCGTTATAGCCCTGCAGCGGGCTTGACAATATCCAATACGGAATATTGCCAAAAGTTACCGGGCCTGAATAATCGTAATTTACCGTAATCTTTTTGGGCAAAGCGTAGCCTTGCAAGAAGCGCGGATTGCCGAATTCGTCATAGGGATCCAATTCGCTCTCGGTGGGATAGCCGTCCACCACGCCCTTTTGGTCCACTATGGCTTTGAATTTTATGGTAACCGGATATTCGCAGCTGCCTTGGCTCAAATGCGTAAGCAACACATTGACATAAGCGTATCTTCTGCCTGTAACGGGATCAAGCTCCACATTTTCGGGATTGACCGCCAGCAGTTTATGATTGAAATCGGTTTTTTGCTCCTCAAGAGTGGCGCCGTTCCCCATCACAAAACGGGGGGCATAATAGCCTTCCGTGCCGTCGGCGAACATAAGGCTTACCTGCGAAAATAAATTAAGGAAATAATCGGCGGGAGCCATGAATATCCTGTCGCCGTCGTCGTCAAGCTGCGTCAAGCCCATGGGCTTATGCATTTCAATAAGCACGGTCCTTATGTTCTCCAGCCTTAATCTTCTTATTTCCTGCAAAATCAACGCGTACCGCATTTCGGTGTCTTCATGATAAATGCTTTCTTCCACGCTGTCCATTATGGCGCGGTCATAATCGGTAACCGAAATATAATTGTAAAGTCTGGTGAATATGGTATATGATTTTTCGTGCTGAGGAATGGTGTTATCCAGCAATACCGCGTCGGTAATGTCGTCAATCAAAGCCGTCGCTTCAGTTTCGTTCCCGATATAAACAAAGCGGTAATCCACGCTCATTATGGACGGGTCGTAGCCCGTCATTCTGTTGAAATTGAAGTTCACTATTTTTCTTCTGGAAATATTGAAGGGAATGCGGATTAATTGCTGGTTTACTTGCCCATATCCTATATAACCTTCCAGCACAATACCGCTCATGGCCCCTTCGCTTGAAGTTAAGGCGGCAATAATCTCCCCTATATTAATCCACCGCACATGCAATTCATATTTGTTCATAGAGATTTCTTCAAAATCTCCGAAATAAATGCCCACGGTCGCTTTGGCCAGCTCGGCGTTTTTATCTTCCAGATAATTCTGCAAAGCGTAATATTTAATCTCCTCGGGCATGGCGTCGGGCATCATATTTATGGTTTGATAATAATACGAAGTAAGAACATTCTTTTCGCTTTGGTTAACCGCGGCGTAATAATCGTCATAACATTGAGCGTACAAAAGCATATAATCCAATTCCGGATATTCCTTTCTGTTGTCCATATAAATGTTGTTGAATAACTTAAGGGTACGCTCATATTCGCCGTTCATGCTCAGCAAATACTCCAGCCTCTTAAGCATGGTGTCGCTGCTGACATGGTAGGTGTCCAAAGTAAACCTTTCAGAAGGCTGGGAAGAGCCGCTGTTAAATATATCTATTTGGGTATAGCCGTTTTCGTCCTCTTTAATCAATACGGTGCGGGGAATGACGTTAAGCGTCAAAAACACTTCTTGAGCTATTATGGATTCCGAGGCCTCCACATAGCTTTTCAATACATATGTTCCCCCGGTATGGGAAAAGACATATCTGTTATCCAGCGGTATTTCGCCTTTTTCTATCAGCAGCAGAAAATACTCAAGCTCGCTTTGAGTAGGCTCGCTGAAGCCGGGAGGAATTATGTCTTCAAGGTCTTCATGCGGCAAGCCTTGAGCTATGGCGTCCAAATATTCGATATAATCATATATCCAATGATAGCTTTTGCCGTTAAGCTGCATCATCCATTTCTGATTTGGCTGCAGCACAATAAACCATTCCACGGCGTCTATTCTTATTTCGTTTCCGTTCTTAAGCAAAAGGGTATAATGCGCGGGAAGGGTATACGGCAAATAAGGGTCTATGGTTTTTTGGGTAACATTGGGGCTCATTCCCTCAAAAGTAATGCTTTGATAAACGGCTTCAAGGTTCTTGACAATCATTTTTACCACTATTTTATGGTTGCCGTTGCCCACCAAACCCCTTACAAGAAAATATTCTTCGTCGATATATACATTTCTTAACACATATTCGGTTTTTATTTTGTTGCCGGAATCGTCATAAACATCTCTGGGCATTAACACGTCAGACTCCAGCCATTCCACTTTATAGCCCTTGCGTTGTATCCTGTTTTCGCCGCCCTGCTCCACATCAAGATAGATAATATCGGGTAGGGGCAGCTGATTGTAAGGATTGTATTCAAAGAAGCTTCCCAAAGGCAAATTGGGGGCAAAGCTTGCGTTGGTATAAGTAACATGCTCCCTTATGGGGTCTTCAAAATTATAGCTGTCGTCCAACCTTCTGTTGAATCCCGTTATGGCATAAATGGTGCCCGCGTTTCCTATGGTGGCTTCCGCCCTTGAAGGCATAAGAATAGTCAAAGTAATGGGCTGAACGCCTATGGTAAAGCTTTCGTTGCCGATAATGGCGCTATTGATATTCTTGTCCACGGGACCTAAAGGCGCTTTTGTGCCCACCAGCCTTATGGAAGCGTAATCTACGGTGGCATGCTTCCATTCCAAAACAATAGGCAAATAATTCTTAAAGTATTCTGTGTCGTCAGAGGTATGGTCTCTTGTTCCGATAATCCTGTAAGTGCCGTCCTCAAAATAAAGCCTGAGCTGTCTTTCGGCGGTAGAGCCCGTTGGGAAAGCATATGTGGAGGTATCCAGCACATCCACGGTATACTGCGCCGGAGCCTCGGTATAAGGCCTTGAGTCCATGGGCAGATGGATGTTGACGATATCCACAAACCTTAAATACGCCACTATTTTTGACTTTACATTGACCTTCAGAGCTATCAGCAGCTTATTGTAGTACGCGTGCGTAAAGAACACGCCGCCGTTAAATTGTATATTGCTGAAGTCAAAATCCCATTCGATATTGCTGATATTCACGGTATCGCCGATGTCTTCGCCTTCGACGGGCTCAAATTTTAAGGTAAGAGAGGTCTTAAGAGGATTCCAGAAAGCATTTTCGGCTTTTCTGATGGCGTAAGTATACGGGTCAATGGTAACTTCGTCCACAACGGGAGCGCCTAAATCCGGGCTTCTCATATTGGAAGGCACGCCGTTGACTATTTCTTTTATGGGCACAATGACTCTGCCCAGCACTTCCACAGCTATGTAGAACTTGATTTCGGCCACGCTTCCTTTGCCGATAACCAGCCAATATTCCGCCCTGGGCATGCCGGACACGGTAATATTGCTGACATCAAAGCCTTCAATCGTATAATTTACTTCCCCGAAAGTGCCGTCGTCATACAATACGGGAATCTTTTCGGGAAGGTCTTCCGTTAGCGACGGATCGATTTGCAATGGTCTTTCGGTATTGAGAACGGCGTCTTTGTTGTGCGGCGTTTCGGGGTCAAGAGTGTTCTTCACCACTTTTATGCCGTTGACGCTGTCGTACAAGGTAACATAATACGATACAATCTTATCGAGCAGCTTGGCCTGCGGCTGATAAAGATATTTCCCCGATATTATCCTTACCGAATCCTCTATGTAAGTCAGCTTGAAGCGCATTACATCGTTTCCGAAATGCGTATAGGCGAATTCATGCCATTGCATTTGATAAATGCTTTCAAAATCCAAATTATCGAGGAAACTGATGCTGGGCGTGACAAAATCGTCTTCCACAATGTTGATATTAAGATATTGCTGGGGAGTCATGGCAAACCTTATGCGCGTTTTAATAAGGGCGTTAAGGTTGTCAAGTCCGATTAATTCCTTTACGGTATCCGACACAAGGTTAAACGCGAAAGAGGAATCCACGAACCTCAAACGCATGCTTACGCTTTCCCTTATGGAGCGCAAAAGCCTGGTGAACATATCCATGACATTTTCCATGCCGAAAATGTTGTCATCGCCCAACAGTTCGGCAAACGCTTCTTTGACTTTTATTCTTTCAATTTTGTATTTAAGCGTTTTTTGAATATAAGGAACGCCGTTCCTGTCAGAGCCCAAAGGCCCTACAGGCACATTGAAATCCACAAGCAAATAATTGGGGTCTTTTGAGGAATAAACCCCTATTTGTAAAATATCATTTTTGTAGATTTCAAATTTCATCACCTTTTCGATTTCGCGATAAAGCTCCCCGTCTACGCCCTCGATATATTTATATATCTGCATTATGTCGAGGAAAAAATGCAATTGTTCGTTACTGTAAAGGGTGTATGGCGTATTCACGCCTGAAATGTCGCCCAAAAGGGCGCCGAACAGGCAATTAAAGTCAATTTTGGATACTTCCTGCATGGACAGCGTGCCCTGCAGCGACAATATGGTATTGTCGGGTATTTCCAGCCAAGTGAAGGTATCGGGATTAAAGGATTGAGGATAGGTAATGGTGTCGCCGGGAAGAGGATCTATTTTTTCCATCCTCAATTCAAAAACAAGATAGTCGCCGTCATATAAATCAAGGCCTATGGCGCCGCTTTCCACATTATACAAAATTACCAGCTTGGCGTTTTCCAGCGCTTGGTCGCCCAATATTTGCGTTATAAGCTCTCTGGGCACTTCCAATTTATCGGCGATAAGCTGAAGAAGGTCCACATCTTCGCCGTAAAGCTGCTGTATCAATTCTTTGGTAACGGTAACGGTAATAGTGCTTGTATCCTCGTCGGATACGATATTTTCAAGCAAAAGACGGGTTAATTCTTCATTCTCTCCGTACTCGTCATCCCCCGTAAAGCCTTTTACGATTCTGACCAAATCATTTATCAATAAAGAAATTTCAAGAGCCAAATCCAGCCCGTCAAATTTGACCTTGGGCAAATTGAGCTTTTCCAATTCAATGGCGCCGTTAAGCTGTCGATTGATTCCGGTAATATCCACATAAAGCATTTGGTCTTTATAGAAAAGGCCGCCTATTTCTTCATGCCTGCTGTTCAAAGTAAAGAGCACTTGATTTATGGTGTTGTCGGAGGAGGACAAAATTGTTCTGAAGGTAGCGTCATAAGTCATATCCAAGAAAGGCACGAACAAAGTTCCGCCGTAATTAAACCTTCCCATAAGCATTTCGGGATAATTGACAAGATAAGGGTTTTCATCATCCTGCAAAACTATTTCGCCCTTCCCTTCCCTGGCCTCCAATTCAAGTTCGCCGTAAAAAGTATTTATCCTGTCCGTCAAGTTTCCGCTGGCTTCAAAAATAATTGTCTCGGCCGCGTTATTCCTCAGCCTGACATTAATAAAGTCGCCGTTCAAATCATTAAGCTCAATGGTGGAAAGGTCGCTTAATCTAAAGCCCAAATATTTGAGCGTCAACAAGTCCAGTTTCCTTTCAAACTTTCCGAATACGTCTTGAATCAAAGTATTGATGGTTTTCTTGACATCCTCATAGTTAAGGTTTACATCCCTCATTTCAATGGATTCTCTTACTTCTTCGCCCTCGGAAAGCTGTATATGCTGCATTCTGCTTTGATCGATAAGCGGACCTATGTTCCCGCCCATATTGTTTGGGTCGAATATGGCGGCTATGTTTTCGCTCATCAAAGTATAAGACATATCGAGCATGGTAATCAGCTCAAAGAATAAATCAAAAGAGCTGGTAATGCCGAAATCGGGTATGCTGTGTCTTTGCCCTTCCAATTGATAAAACAATTCGCCTTTATTGTAATAAACGAAAACTCTGTTCATGTTTTCGTTATTGTCAAAAATTTTGGCGTAAATTTCGCTGTCCTGACGCTTGGGCGCATAATTGGCTTTATAGGTAATGGTATAATTGATATGCTTGACAAGCACGGTATAGACGGTGCTTACATAGGAGCGTTCGCTTTCCTCCAGTATTTTCGCGCCTAAATCGATACCGTTGCTTATTTTGGTCAGCATTTGGTTTTTGTTAAGCTTGAATATGGGCGAGGGGTTTCCCGGCATATTGTCAATGGGCGGAGCGTTTACGCCGGGGTTTTTGGCGCACGAAATCATAGTCAACGACAGAATCGCCGTCAATATCACCAGTAAGATTATCCGAATGGGTCTCTTCACAGCTCAGCCTCCATATTTTAGCTTAATACCATCTTCAATAAATCCGATTTATATGTTATCTCGCCAACCGTAAACGAATCTGAATAAACGGTATCGCCGCTTTGGGCGTTGGCGGGAATATTCCATACAATATTTGTAATTCTGATGAGCTTAACCTTCTTTTGCGCTCCGTCTATGTATTTATTGACTGTTTGGCCCATAAATTCTCGCGTGGCAAAATAATCCAGCAAATCAAAGACAAAGGCGTTTGTGGTGTTGTAAGGATTCAGTCTGCCCACATAGTCGTCGGTGAAATAATCGGCTTTAACGGCTATGGTCATTTCCGTAAGCGGATTGTCTTTGGGCATTGCGGACACTCTGTTGTTGCCCGCGGTGTCGGCGTAACACGCAAGAGACGACAAATCAAGGAATATCAGTCTGATTTTGAAGGTTTGGGCATAGATATATCCGCCTTGCGTAAGCTGCAACAGCAAGGTAACGGTCTTGGTGCCGTCTATGCCGCCGTCAAGGTAGCCCGTTGAAGAATGAATGTCGTATTCTTCGTCTATCATAAGCGTGTTTTTGGCCTGCCTTGTCATCCATTCGCGGAAGGATGTGGCTTTTATCCATTCGTCCCAAGCTATGGCGTTAAGCATATCGTCTTGGCCCGCGTATTCGGGATGCCTGCTTTGAGCCAAATCTCTGAGCGTATTCAAGTATCCCAGGTCTTCATTGCCGAATGTTGACACATAATGATCCCAGCATTTGGCGCCGTATTCATAATCGTTAAGACCAGGATATTGGACGACAAAATAATCATACAGGCTGTTGGTTTCGTTAATCAATCTTGTATATCCGGTATATCTCAGTTTAAGCGTATACCAATTTTCCCATTTTACATATTCGTCAAACGCCAGCGCCTTCAATTTTTGCGTATCCAGCCCTTGATTGGCTTGGGCGATTCTCTGATACATATCTTGCAGAGGCAAGGGATCGGCCGCGCCGCTTACCCTGAAGTCCCAAAGCATGGCTTTTTCTTCCTCGGTAAGTATTTCTATGGAGTTGAGCAAATCAAGGAAGGTATACATTTTGTACCAGCCTTCGTTTTTGTCATATACGCTGGTCCTGTTGCCGTTTTGGTTAACGACTCTGTCCATGATATTGGACATTTTTGTCCTTATCGCGGAAGTGGTGCTGGCGTGATGATAATAAATCTCCCAGTTTTCGTTGTCCATATCCGTAAGCGGCGTCAAATTCTGGGCGGACCAAGTATCCATGAGCCAAGCAATAAGATTTTCGATAAGCTCTTGTTCTTGAGCGGCGCTTCTGCCTATATCCATCAAAATTTCTTTGGCGCTTCTGTCGGCTTCATTGTTTGTGAGGGTGGGATACATATACTTGACAAACTGCGTCAAATCCTGTACGGCTTTGCCATAAGACTTATTCCACAGCACCCTTATTCCGTTCAATTGAGTGTCGTTAACCTGATTAAGTATTCCTTTGGCGTCGACGGTGGCGGGCAATACGGGATTCAAAGGATTGATAACCAAGGAAGATACGCCCGTAATGTTATACAGTTCCTTCATTTTTTGCTCGGCCATCGCCGTCGCTTCCGTATGGTCGGCGGCTCTGCCGCTTTCCAATAGCCAATCGCGCAGATCTTCCAAAGTACAGTCAATGGGATTGACTTTGCTTATGTAAGATTCCTCGTATTGATAATAGGCTCTGTTCGATCTGGTCAATTTATTTTTTCTTGCGTTGCCCAGCGAGAAGCTGCCCAGAACGGGCGTTCCGCCCGAATTGTAGGCCAAGCTTTTTGCTTCGGCGTCCCAATAAAGAATATAATTTCTGCGTTGTTTGATTACGGCCATCTCGGCGTCGTCAATGCTGTCGCGGACTTTAAGGCTGTCTTCGGGGTAGAACAGCACGTTTCTGTATACCACTTCGGTTTCTTCCACCAAATTCCCGTTGTCGTCATAGCTTGGCTTATAACAGGTTTCCTTTATCATTACTTGGTATTGCTCCTGAGCCGAATAATCCACAAGCTTGGAGAACACAAAGCTTATGGGGTCCATAATCGTATAATTGTTTTCGTCATAAATATCCCCGTCAGCAGGACCGGTATATTGACGCAATCCGCTGACGCCGGAGTCATTGTATTCCCAAGAATTCACAACCAGCCTTAACCTGACTTCCTGACCTACGTCGCTGTTTTTGATATAGCCTTTCACTATTACGCCCATAAGCCCGGTGGTTTCGTTTTTGACCAGCGTTCCGGCGTAAGTAATGGCTTGGTCGGTATAATCCCAATCCACCGTCAAATTGGAGAAGCTGATAACCTTGCCGTCCACTATTACGCCGTCGTCAACGGATATGAGATTGGGGAAATCGGACACTCTGCCCGCGAAGGGGTCTTCAATATGATACATCGGATCGGTGGGCGAGCATTCATATCCGTCTTTATACAGAATATAACTGCCGGCGTCCAGCCTTCTTTTGTGCACCAGCACTATTAAGCTGAGGTCTTGTTCGCCCACGCCTTCGGTATATAATTTAGCCGTAAATTCGTCTCTGCGAATAGCCAGCAGCTTGCGCGCCAGCTTAACCAGCAACGCCTGCCATATTTCGTATTCGTTGGCGGCGGTGTCGGGATCGTCGGGCACGGTATAGCCCCTCAATTGATTCCATGCCTCAATATATACCCACATATCAAAGCAATAAATATGCTTTTGAGTCTGGTCGTCCGAGGGATAACGCTTTTCTATGCTGCTCAAAATGGAGTTTAAGTGGGCGTGGCTTATGCCGGCGTCATTCCAAAGCTCCGCCCAGCCCTGATCTTTGGTAAGCGCTCCATTCTGCAGGCGCTCGGTATATATGGCGTTGAGTATGCTTTGCATTATGTTGTCCAAAAGCTCTTCCTCAATCGTCAAATGGCCGCCCGTCTCAAAGACTTCCAGTTTTCTTCTCTCCAGCTCGTTTTGATACCAAACCCATGTGTCGTTTTGAGCTTCTATTTCTTTGGCCTCATTGCCGGCATAAGTTACTCCGGCGTTGGGATTTCTGGGCGTAGACCAATGAGAAGGCTTGGTCCAGTTAATGTTCACGATATAGCTTTCTCCGCCGTTTTCTTCGTCAAAAATTATTTCGGCGCGCGTAGGCACAAAGATATAATCGCCGTAAGGATCGATGGCGTACTGGCCGTTCGATGTATAAGCTTCGTTAAGATTTTGCGCCCGTCTTATGGCGTCCACTATTCTTCCTTCCAGCATAATGTTATTGATGGTTTCGGCTATGCTGAGATTTACGGCTCTGGTAAGCCTGCCGCCGGTATTTATGGCAAGCCCTGCGTCATAGCTGGCTCTCATCTCGGCCACCAATATGGCGCTTGTTTTTTCTATTTGTTCTTTTATGGCCATGATTATCATGTCCATATCGTCTTCGATAAAGTGGAAAAATTCCTCAAAGAAGGCCTTAATCAAACTCTCGGGATCGTCGGTGATTTCTCCGATATGTATTCGCGCCAGCTCAATGCACAAATCGGTAAGCTCCACGCTGCGTACCAACATTCTGTCTTTAAGTTTGTTCTCAACGGCAGTTTCGAAAGCTTGGCTGTCGTCGCTCTTTTCTTTGACGGCCTCTATCATTCTGATAAATTCGGCGTTTATTATGTCCTCGATAGCCAGTCTGATCGGAGTCAGTTGGCTCAATGTTATTTTTTGCATTTGATTTAAGATATTCTGCACATTAAGCTCGTATTGAATTTGGTTTTTGAGTCTGACCACATAAATGCGCTGCTCAAATTCCATTTGTTCTATTTGATATCTTATTTGAGGCTCGGCAAAGTCAATTATCTTGTTGTTTATAATCTTGACTCCCGCGTTGTTGAATAAATCGTCAAGATAAGAGGTAACGGCTTGCTCGATATCGCCGAATGTGGCTCCCGCCTGGTTTCTCAAATAAGCCTCAAGAGCGCCGTAAACCGCGTTGACGGCGTCATCGAATAAAGCTTCGCGCATTTCGATTACTATATGCGCGGCGTAATTATGATTTCTTTTATCTGTTTCGTCAACGCCGGGGTTTTCAAAAATAGTTACGGCTATATCCAAAAGCTGCCTTACTCTTTCCAGAGCTGAACCGTTATTTAAATTGTCCGCGCTTATCTTTTTAAGCTCGGCATAGATATAATTTTTATTTACGGTTTCTTTTATTTCGCGGTTTTTGATTAAAACGGCGGTTATTTCGTGCTCAAGCTTCTTAATGTTTATGTTTTCTTGAGCGGCAAGCTGTATCTTTTCCATTTCCGACGCAAGCGCTTGGCTTATCTGCTGCCTTATTTCCTCGTCGCCGTATTCGATTATGGGTCTGACCGCCTTAACGGTTTTGTTAAAGAAATGAATTCTCACCGCAATGGTCTGCCCCGCCCCCAATTCAACCTTCAGCGTCATGTTATACCTGTCGTCGCCCGATATGAAGTACACTTTTCTATTATTGATGACAAGATAATCGCCGTTCAGGTCGCTTTGACAAATAATACCCGTAATGCCATAAGGTATGGTTGTGATTTCATAACCTTGGTAATAGTATTTCAAAGCCGAGAAAGTATGAACGGTTTCGGGGTCGGCGTAGCCTACCACAAGGTTGGCGGGAGGAACAAAACTTCCTTTGTAATTGGAATTTCTGTAAGCGTCCATATATATGACGAATTCGCGATAAGCAAAATCTTCGCTGTCGGCGTTAACTCCGAACAACTGCTGCACTCTCAGTTTTTGCTCATATTCGGATTGGGAAGTAACAAGAATGTCCTTGTATCCCGATTTAAGGTTGTGAGATTCCTCCAAAGGCAAATATTTTACTTCGGCGGACTCGATATGTATGTAAAGGTATATCTTTTCGGTGTTATGATATACTCTTCTGGGCACGCCGTTAACGGTTACCACTTCATACCAGCCCAAAATTTCGGCGGTGGCAAGCAAAATATCGGCGGCGTCCCCTTTATAGTCGTATATAGCCAGAAAATCTCTCCATTCTTGGCTTATCGTCCATTGCACATCGGAAATGGTTATATCGTAATAGCTGGTATGCCTGTTTATGATTTTAGGCAAATTGTCGGCGTTGTTGAGGTATAAAGCAAGCGGATAGAATTTATACAAGTCTTTTATTACGATTCTGCCGTTTTCTATGGTAAATATGTCGTCATAAGTATCAATGCTTCTGTACATATTCAAGAAGCTTACCTTGACGATATTGAAGCTGCGCTTAATTCTGAATCCCTTTTCGGTAAGGAAAGACAATTCCAAAACGATGTTTTGGGAGCTGTCGTAAAGGATTTCGCGAGGGATGTAAGAAATATACGAGCCTATGGGAATGGAAGGCACATTGCTGTTTTCCACATACCATATATCCAGTCTGGGGGCGTCTTGGCCGTGCAAAGGTCCGTATAAATAAGTTACCATATTGCCGGTCTCTTGCACCGAAACCTCTATGCTTGCGCTTACGTTATCGGCAAGCACAAAGCCTTCGGGTCCCCAAATCGCCGTGCCGTCAGGATTATAAAGTTCTATGTCATAGCTTTCGGACTGGCCGCCCGCTTCCACGAACAAACCGTAAGTAAATCTTATTCTTATCGTAAGGTCATGGGCGCCTTGTCCTTGGCCCAATCTTACCACATATTTGCCACCGCCGTAATTAAAGTTGGCGGTATCGCCCACTTTCTGCACTATGTCTTGAGTGTCCATAATGCCCCTGAGGTTATGAATGTCGTAATCTTTTATCATTTTGCTGCCATCGTCAAAGATTAAGCATGTATTTAGGAACAGGATACTCAGCAGTTCATACGGATAAAGGGAAACGGGCTCAACGGGTAATTGTATGTAATTGCCCCATTCATCCTTAATGCCCTCTATATACGGCACATCCACTCCGGCTTGCTCATATTCTTCATATGTATAGAAGCCTCTGCCGAAGTACAGATTCTCCACCTTTCCTTCGGTATTCAGCCTTATTCCGTCCAAAGTTAAATCATTAAGGTCTTGCAGTCTCAAAGTAATCGGCAATTTCACCAACTGCCCTTGAAGATTTTTCCACATGGGAATGTTGGTGAAGATGATTTTCTCTATATTGACGTTGTTGACGTCTATGGTCAGCCTTACTTCAAGCACGGCGCCTTCGGCTCCCGGCAAAGTGGTTTTCAGCTCTATCACGCTGCCCGGCTTGAATTGTATGTCCTTCAAATCAATGACATATTCGCCATAAATATTCTTGCCCTTCCAGTCGGCGTTATAATATCTTACGTCGGACTCTCCAAACAGCGCGGCGAAGGAATGGGGTATCTTAAACCCTTGGTAAGTATTCACATAATATACATAACCCGCTTCAGGAGTTCCCCCGATATCGATTTTATTGCCTTGATCGTCAAAGAAATTGATGTCGGTGTAATGGGAAGTCAATATCTTGACGCATAAAACAATTTCGATATAACCCACTTGCTCATTGCCTACCATCGCCGTAAGCTGAAGGTAGGTTTCTTCCTCGGAATTGACGGTGAGCATATAATAATCGCCTTGGCTGTCATATCTTACAAGCCCCGAGCTTGTATCCCAAACCACATTGTAATCCTTTGTATAATAATCATGATGCCCCAGCCTGCCTTTGAAAGTAACGGTTATGTGTCCGGGGATTTTGGCGGTTTGCGGATTGAAGGGATCGACATAATAAAAGCCAGTAGGATCGTCCCCGATGTTAATATACGAGGGTTTTATCTCCGATGTAATTCCGCTGTGCCAATCGTCTATGTTTTTATACCCGTATACAGGTTGGGGAAGCTCCAAATCGGCTATTTCTTTGGAGGGGCATTCCACCCTGATTACCACGATGGGCGAATAATCCTTGAATATCCATTCTCCCACGCCCAAAGCTCTATATAAATCCACATAAGAGCTTGTCAGATTGCTTGCCGAACCCAAGAAAGGCGTGTCCGTGCCTTCTATGCGGGGATTGTTCACAATGGGATGAGACCATAACATGGGAACTTCTATACCGTTATCGGCGTCTATCAGCCTTCTCGTAATATGCCTGTCGCCTTCATCCTTTTCCTCAAATATTATCAGCGGGAAAAGCGGAATGGCATAGCTGTCGCTGTCCAGCATATCAACGGTATAGACATTGTTTTCCTCTTCCCCGTCAAAATACACCCCTCTGATGGTGCGACTTTCCACAACAACCTGCAAAGCCACGATTTGACCCTTGAAATCGGCGTGAAGATATGTGGAGCCGCCCGACAACACGATATCGGTTTCTTTGTAATATTTTGTAGGCTCGTATCTGTCGAAATACCATACAAGGTCATTGACCCTATGCGCGGGGGTGTCTCTGTAATCTTCCACATCCACGTCAAAATCCACAAAGCGGATGGCGATATCGAAATTACGGAAATAATATTGAATAAAAGCGATATTGGTTTGCTGTCTGGCTATCTCTTTGGATTGGGGGGTATCGAACACCCTGTGGTTGAAGTATTGTTCAAAATAAATGGCCTTTTGCCACAAATAATCATACGGATCTATGCTTATCCTGTCCACTACGGGAGCTTCTGTAAGCTCGTCGCTGTCGGGATTTGCGGTAACATTGACATATTGGGGATTCATGTTGGAGGTGTCCACCACTCTGTTGGTAACCACGATATGCAACGGGAATACGGTTTCGCCCATCATGCCTTCGGCGATGATTACTTCGGTAAAGTATTCTCCTCCCGCAAGCGTTACCGATTCCCAATCTATCAAAATATTGGCTTCGTAGGTAACTATGACCGAGCTGCCCGTGCCGCCGGCGTACAGCTCCATTTCGGTAGGCTTGGGCAGTCTGGGCTCCAATCTATAATGGGGCAGCAATTTATGCTTTATGCTTTCAAAATAAGCTTTTTCGCTTTCGGAATAATTGGCTATTTCTTCTTTTGTTATAATCCTTTTTTCTTCGGGATCGTACCAATCGTCGTTGGCAAGCTCTCTCAATTTCAAACGGCTGTTTTGTCCGCCCGTCATATAAATGGTATACCCTCTTTGAACGCCCATGAACCTATGGATAAGGGGAGAGGTTTCGCTTACGAGTATGGGACCGTAGATAATGGGATGGTATTCCCTTATGGTGGGGTCTTCTTTTACCTCCACGGACTTAGGCTCGTATTTGAATCTCAAAGGCAAAGTTTCTGACCAAATTCTTCCGTTCTGGTTAAAAGTAAAGGTTACGTCTATGGTTTCATGAAGCTTGGTGGTGTAAGGCCCGTCGGCGTATATATCCTCAAAGTATCCTACCGAATATTCGGCGAATTCGTCCTCTATTTGATCCACGCCGAACACCCTTTGCACCAATCCTATTTGGGCGTTTATGGTGCCTATAAGGCTTTCCACCCCAAAAATACTCTGCACCGTTTCATTGGATGTGGTTATTTCTATTTGTTCGGGTTGGAAAACGACATACGAGTCTTCCATAAGCGCGGAAATAATGGTGGTAATCGAAAGGCTGATATCGGGATTGAGGATGGGCTGCACGTTGTCGCTGGCTTTAGTGCTGTTCAAATACCTGTTTACCGATTGCAGCCAATAGTCTTCCCTTATCTTGAATTTGGGAATGGTGGGCACGTCGGGATTGCTTCTCAAGCACACCAAATCCACCCAAATATACCCCAAATCTTCTTCGGGAGCGTTGGTTTTGAAAGAAACGTCGTTTGCGTATATATTGAACAGAGTGATATTGTCCTCGGGCGTGGTGCCTTTAATGAACACGTTCAAAATAAAGGCGTTGCGCGACGCTTTCGTCCATCTGCCGTCCCGCGGCCCTCCCGGCACCGTTTGCAGATATTGCTCTTTGATGTATTGGTCGTATACCAAGGTAAAATCAAGCTTGGCCTCGGCGGGCAGGATATACGGAGTGTTCAAGCCCGAAATATCGTCCATGAAAGAGCTCAGCAATTCCGACAAATCAACCACTTCGGCATTGGAGAAAATAAACTGTCCGCCCATTTCGGCGGAATAAGTATATATGGGCAGCAATTCCTTAAAATTGTCAAAGCTGATTTCGGCTATTATCATGTCTTCGCCGATTTTTACGGGAATAAGGTCCAATTGCATGAGCAGCTTGCTGGGCTGTTCGCCCACATTGATGCCTATGTCGGAATACAATTGAATGGTAAGCATATTGGTGTCCACATCCAAAGTAAGCTTAATCCATGTCTTCTCCAACAGAATTTCGGCGCTGGTTATTCCCAAAATGGTGCACAATTCGTCCAGCGTAATGGGCAATTGCGCGTTAATGATATTAATGATGTCGCGTGTGGTGTATGTGCCGTAGCCGCCTTCACGCAAAACGTCTTTCAACAGTTCATGGTCTATTCTTATCATGACGGTATTCCGGACCGTCAAAGGATCGCCGTCTTTTCTTTCGGTAGACTCCATCTTGGCCATTATTACCTGAAGCATATTGTTTTTAGGTCTGTCCAGAGGGTCTAAAATGTTGTCCACTATGCTGATAATGGCTTTGTCCACCATATCCTTAAAGCTTCCCAGCATTTTGGCCAAATCCCAGTCCTCAATAAATACCTTGGGAAAACCGATATCGTCGATTTTTATGCCGCCGTACAAATGCTGCAGCCCTTCGATGTCAAAATAGGCCAGCTCATTTTTGTAATAAGCGCCTATGAGCAAATCCCCGTTGGCTATATCTCTGAATTCGGAAAAAACATGGTTGGTGGTATTATCGAACTCATTGATTTTCATTCGTATCAAAGCGTCCATTTGAAGGTTCATGGTGGGCAAATACAAATTGCCCGTAAACTCATATTTTCCGTAATCGAAATATTTATAATACTCCCTATCCAACTGAATGGGTTCGGGAGGGGCCACGCCGTAATATATGTTGACAACGGAAGTAAAAGGCACCGATTGGCTGTCTACATAGGCCGTGCCGTCCATCTCCACATAAGCGCCCGTAAGAATGTCCTCCAAGCCGTCGGTGTCGGGCTCGGTAAAGAATTGCAGATTGGTGTTGAGCTTTCTTATCGAAGTGCGCCCCAGCGTGGAAAATCTGAAACCCAAATACTTTTTGGTAAGAGGGTCTATCTTATTGCTGAACGGGGAAAAAATGCTTTGCAGAATTTCTGTCAAATCCTCGCTAATCATATCCAAGGACACATTGTCGAATCGAATGGAAGTGATGTCCTTGTTGCTTTCTTCGTCGTGGTTAACGACGACTTTATAGTTATTGGTAATGGCCATGTCCAGCAAGGTTTCTATGGCGCTTACGCCGCCGTCTTCGCCTATGCCGGCCTTATTCAGCAAATCGTCTATGCTGAAAGAAGTTATCAGCCTTATCATTTGTTGGAAAAGCACGGTGTCGCCAAAATCGGGGAACCATCTCTTTTCGCCCTGCAAATTGAGGTAAAGTATGTTGCCAGGGTCGTGGGGATTGGATTTTACGCCGTCAAAATAAAAGCCAATAAGCATTGTGTTTGTTCGGCCGTCATACCATTCCAGCAATATGGTGCTTTTTTTGATTAACTCGTTGTGCTTTGCCAAATCATCTTCCCTGATGACGCCGAATTCGTTCATATACGGGTAAGTAAACAGATGGGCCTGCAGCTTCAAAATAAAATTATCGTTTTTGGCGGTATTGATAAAAAAGTCAAAACCTAAATAGTAGCCGCCTTCTCCTACTTTTTCGCTGTTCAAACGCTCTTTTAGGTTGGTAATGGAGGTGGTTACTTTCTCTATGGCCGTTTCTTTGGTGTTCTGGTCTTTATTGGCTTGGTTTTTCTCGTCGTCGTTTATGCTGTATGTGGGACTGTCGTCGGGAGGAAGCTCTTTGCATGCCACAATGCTCAACGACAATAACACAAGCAGCACAACCAGTATGACTCTCCGCAAATTTATTTTATGTAACACCTAAGACCTCCAATCGCCTGTTAGGTAAAGACGGTCAAAGGGCGCTATACGCCCTTATATTAAAAATATGCAAATCTATTTTAATATAAATATATCAAAGTGTCAATATTAATTGAATATAAAATAAAGTAAATAGAGTATATATTTTGTGTAAAATAAGTGAAAAAGTTAAATTATAAAACAATCACCAAAAGCCAACCCGTACGGGATGGCTTTTGGTTTACCGCGGTTTTGACCGCTTGTTAATCGAATCAGGTTAAAGCTTAGTTGGCAAGGGCTCTGTCTCTGTAAGCGTCCAATAATTCTTGCAATTGATTAAGAATGATATATTCGTCATTCTCATTCTTGGAGCCTACTTCCACAGCGCTCTCATATTTCTCTGTATCTTCCTCGCCAATCTCTGAAGCTTCCACCAAATCGATTTCGACTACGAAATTCAAAATTTCATTGTCGCCGGCGGACAGGTTAAGCTCTATTCCCAGACCCTCCTCAAGAAGGCCAAGGTAGATATCCACATTGTCGTCGCCTTTGGCTTCCACAAGCTCTTCAACCGAAATGTTCAAACCGGTGATTTCGTATATAACGGATTGAGCTTTATCCGCCACCGTGGCATCAGGCTTTTTGCTGATAAATTCATCGGTCGCGAATTTGGCGAGCGCTTCCTCGATGTCCGCTATCATGGCGTTCCTGTCATATTTTTCGGTGCTTCTGTACAAATCGTCAAGAAGCGCTTGAATAACCTTGTAGCCCTCGGCTTCATTTTCAAACTCATCAAGGAAGTCCGCCAGGGTCTTATCTTCCTCTAAGTTTTCCTTCAGCACTTTTTTGGCCATAGCGGTTATTTGCGCTGCAGTATACTCTTCGTCTTCTTTATAATCGGAAGACTTCGCGGCAAGGAGCTCTTCATATTCTTCTAATGTGGTATTTTTGGAGTATACCGGGCCGTCATATTTTACCAAGAAACCGTCTACAAGCTTAAGCGCGGTATCCACATCGATGACGAGCGCCTTATTGCTGACCGTATCCTTAAGCAAATCGATTATGTCGGTAATTTTGCCTACCAATTGTCCCAAGAAATCGCCGCTAAGCTCAAAAGGCAAATAGCTTGGTTCTGATTCTTCTTCGTCCTCGTCGGGTTGAGGATCAACGGGCGTGGGATCGCCGGGTTCATCAGAGTTGTCAAAGAATTTATACTCCACATAATACATTGTGTTTTCTTTTTCAGGCGCTTCCAAGCCTACCAAATCATAAAGGCCGGCTATGTCAAAGTACAATTTTTCTCCGTCATACACGGCATCCAAATCGGCTATCTCGTAATGGCTTTGGTCATAGGCCTTCAAATAAGCGGTGGGCCTTATGGAGTCGCTCGTAAAGTCGGGATCGGCAAAAATATCGGCTTTAAGATAAATATCCTTTAATCCCAAATCAATGGTTACCGAAGCTTTTAACGCGGCCTCTTTGTATGAAGCAAAATTGGGGAAATTAATGCTGACATTGGTATCGTTGTCCACAAATGCGCTGATTTCTACCCTCAAGGTCTCATTGCCGGCTTTTTCTTTATCCAAGTCGCCGATATAATGGAGTTTCAGTCCGCAGGTTCCGTCATCTTCTGAGGTTACCTGAATGGATATTTCGGGGAAATCGGTAGCGGTCTCAAGTCCGTCGATACCTACGCCAAAAAGGAAATTGCTGGCCGTATCGATAAGGCCCTCAAAATCTCCTAACTTGTCTCCTATGGTGCTCAATAGCGAGCTTATGGCTTTACCCAATTCTTCGGACACTATTTTAAGGGTATGGGTATTGCCTTCTTCTTTGTAAGTAAGGAAAGGATTGTCTTCAAGAATCATATCCAGCAGTTCAAGCAAATCGGCAATATCCGAGTTCCTTAATTCGCCTAACGCGTCTTCAAGATTCAAATCAAGATCTTTGATGATTCCGGGAAGCTTGCTCAGCTCTTTGTTGAATTCCGTGCCGTCAAGCCGGGAGAACTTCGCGTAAGGAGTGCTTCTGGTGAATTCTTGATTAAGATAAACTTCTCCGTCCTTCAAATAAACGCCCAGCACTACGCCATCCTCGTTTTTAAGCTCAACAAGCGCTTGATTGTTTTCGGGCGTTTGTTCGTAAATATTTCCCTTGACGTTCAATACATATTGGGTATCTCCCATTTCGATCGCCAAAGAAATATCGGCATTTAATGTGTCATCGACAAGGTCAATGCCTTTTCCCAAAGGCTTAAGCGCTTCGATCATGGTAAAAATGTCAGATACGGTCGCGACATTGTCTTCTTCGTTGTTACCGCCGTTACCGCCGTTTCCGCCATTACCGCCGTCGTTGCCTTTTGGTTTTTTACAAGCCACAACGCACAATGAAAGCAAAACAATCAGCAGGACAAGCATGACCTTAGTGAAAATGTTTTTCTTCATATAACCCTCCATACAAGATTTTGTGAATAAATTATAAGGTATTAATTTTGCGATGTCAACATTTAATATTTTTTTGGCAAGCTGGGTATTTTTGGCTACTTGCTTATCCGTCGCGTGTTTTGTCCTATTTTACTAATTTTTTCTTCAAAGGCAACCCAAGCGCGTTCACGCCCTTATTTTTGCACATTATTCTTAATCCAAACTTAAGCATGGGCCCTATGCGGCGTTCTCAGTTACGCTATATTATATGGAGGTTATGATATTTTTGCCTCAAGTTAAACGGCATGGCTAAACGGAAGCGCTCACGCTTCCGTAATTTTGCTTGTCTGCTTGTAAGATATGAATAATTATAACGGCTTAATTATTCCGCAGGCTATCTTGATGCCGCTGCCGCCGGCAGGCTGAGTGCGGTAGTCGTCGGGAGATTCATGTATAACCACCGCCCTTCCCACCACATCGTCGAGCTTAAATTTGTCGGTAAGAAATCTCATTACCACGGTTCCGTCCTTTAAGGGCATTAGGATAGGAAAATCGCCGGCGTGGTTGCCATGCGGCTGATTGTGCGGATTATAATGCTCTCCCGCTTGGGGAAAGGGATTTTCCTTTGTGCCTTTTTCACAGCTTTGGCCGGTATGCAGGTGAAACCCGAAAGGGCCCACCGTTTTTCCGTCTTCCCTCGAAAAAGAAGGGAGCCTGTAAATTCTGACCACTATTTCCACATAATAATTGATTTGCGTAAAGTATATCTCCCCGTTTATATTAGGATAATGGGGTCCTCCGCTGATTGTCGCTTTAGCTCTGGTTATCATTTTTTGCCTCCCCATAAAGAAGAATTATTGTTTTGGATATACGCAGGAACCTATTATACTATATTAGCAAGGTCGTTTTATGTTGCATATTGGACCAAAGCCTCTTAAATTGTACCTTAAAAATCTTTGGCGGATTGTTTTACAGATTCAATATATATGATATAATCGCAAAGTAGAGGTATATATGAAAAAAATCCATATTATAGCAAAAACGCATTTGGACTTAGGTTTTACCGATTACGCGGCCGAAATCGAAAAGCTTTATATCGAAAAATTTTTCCCCGCCGCCATAAAATTGGCAAAAGAACTCAACACCGACAAAAAAAGATTTATATGGACAACGGGCTCATGGATTATCGAAAACGCCCTCAAAAAGGCTTGCCCCGAAATAAAAAAGCAGCTTGAAGAAGCGCTGGAAAGAGGCGATATCGCTCCTCACGCCCTCCCCTTTACCACGCATACCGAGCTTTTGGATAAAGACACCTTTGAATACGGGCTGGAAATAGCAGCCAAGCTGAAAAAGAAATACGGCCTCAACCTTTGCGCCGCCAAAATGACCGATGTTCCCGGGCATACAAAAGCTATAATCCCCTTGCTTAAGAAATACGGCATTAAACTGCTTCACATAGGCGTAAACGACAGCTCCGCGGCGCCCAAGCTGCCTCAAGCTTTCGTATGGAAGCACAACGAAGATGAAATAATCGTATTGTACGAAGACAGCTACGGCGGCTTATACAAAAACGAACATATTGACGATATTTTATTTTTTGCCCATTCAATGGACAACCACGGCCCCAACGCCAAAGACAGCTTGTTGCGGATATACGCCGAACTGGAAAAGCGCTATCCCGATTATACGGTGGAGGCGTCCACCCTCGACGAATACGCCTCGGCGCTGTGGCGGGTAAAAGACAAGCTTCCCGTAATAACATCGGAAATCGGGGACAGCTGGATACACGGCGCGGCCAGCGACCCTTACAAATCGGCGGCCATAAAGGAGCTTATATCGCTGAAAAATAAATGGCTGAGCAGCGGCGAGCTGAAAAGAAACACCAACGCTTATGAAAACTTGACCAATCATATTTTAATGCTTGCCGAACATACCTGGGGAATGGATGTAAAAAAGCATTTGTCCGACATCGGAATATATTTGAAAAAAGATTTTAACGCCGCCCGTCAAAAAGATATCGTAAAATTAAACTATAAAAGTTTAAGGGGCTGGGGCTGGAAAATAAAAACCGACCTTTTGCGGAAAAAAGGCGTTTATAATAAAGGCAGCTACTCGGCCATAGAAAAAAGCTGGGCGGAACAGCGGGAGTATATAGACAAAGCGCTGGAAAAATTGGACGACAAGCTGAAAGCCCAAGCTTTGGCGGCATTAAAAAAACTTAGGCCACAAAAAGGCTTTGGCACAAACGGCTTTGAAGATGTGGAAAACCGAACGATAAAATTCAACGACATAACGGTGGAATTCAATAAATACGGCGCAATAAAAAATTTTACGGCGGGCGATAAGGCCGTAATAAGCGGCAACCATAACAGTTTAATCGACTACCGCTCATACGGCTCAAAGGATTACGATTTTTGGCTGAGCAATTATTCCCGCAATGTGAAAGAACACAAAATCTGGGTTATTCCCGACTTTGCCCGTCCTCTTTTGCATCTGTTTGACAAAAAATACCCGCAGGGTCGATTCGCTTATTTCCTTAACAGATTAACGGTAAAGGAAGAGGGCGATTTTGTGCGCGCTCACATTCAGCTTGACATTGACAGCGAATTCAGCGACGCTTTGGGAGCGCCCAGAAAACTGGAAACGCTCTATACATTTTACAAAAACAAAATAGGATATAAGCAAAAAATCATATGGATGGATAAAGACGCCTCAAGATTGCCCGAAGCGCTGTTTATTCATTTTAACCATAATATTGACCAAGGCAGCTTGAGATACAAAAAAATGGGCGAAACCATAAACCCTTACGATATAGTCGTCAACGGCAACCGCAATCTTTCGGCGGTGGAAGAAATCAACTTCGACATAGGCGGAGAAAAATTTATTTTGAAAAACTTCCATTCCCCGCTTGCGGCTATGGGCAAAGGCAAGATATTGAAGTTTGACAATAAATACCCCGACATTGCCGAAGGCTTGTCTTTTGTGCTGTATAATAATGTTTGGGGTACCAATTTCCCGCTTTGGTATTCTGAAAACGCCTATTTCGCGTTTGAATTGATTCCCGTTCAATGAGCATGAAAAGCGCTGATTACAAGGAAGGCCGATAAAGCCAGCAACAAAATTCCGAAAATTATCTTAACCGCTTTGCCGATTCGAGCGAACTTTGGGGATTGGCTTAAAGACTGCGCGAAACTGATGGAGCTGCCCGCCGCCACAAGAGGTATGCTGTGCCCCAAAGAATAACTCAGCAAGAGTATGACGCCCGATATTATCTTCATATGCGAGGCGGCGACCAGAGCCAGCATGGCGGTAAAAACGGGAACCGAGCAAGGGGAAGCGAAAACCGCGGTCAGCATGCCCACGCCCAACGCTCCGAGTATTCCTTTTTTTGCGGACTTATTGATAGGAAGGGTTTTTCGATGCAGCACATTGGTTACGCCCAACATTTCCAGCGCCATCCATAAAGTAAGCAAAGCCAAAATGATATGCCACGCCTTATCAAAGCCGGTATTGTGGATAAGCCTTCCCAAAGAAGCGGCAACCATGCCCAGCGCCACAAAAACTATGGCCTGTCCCAAGCATATAAAAATAGAATACGCGGCGGCTTTTTTTGCCGTTTTTTCTTTTCCGCTCATATAATTCACAATCAGAGGTATGCTGGTAAGCGAACAGGGCGTAAAGACGGTCAAAAAACCCGCCCCGAAAGCTATCAAAGCGCCCAACAAAAAGTTTTGGGCAATTATGTCTCCCATTTTTTGAAGCAATCCTTCCATTTCTCACGCCTTTTGAAAAAATTATTCGCTTCTAAACCATAAATTACGCCGCCCGCAATGTTTTGTCAAGAATTTGCGGAAGAATTTATAATAAAAACAAAACAAAGCTTTGCGCGTAATTATTGACCGCATTTGAATTTTTATGCCCGTATATGGTTATCATTTTGCTCCAGTATTCTCAAGATTTGTTTTTCTTTGGGAATTTTTCCCGCGAAAATAAGCTTGCCGTCAATTTCAAGCGCGGGCATTTGTATAATTTCTTTTTGCAAAGCGTCCTCAAAATCGGTATTGTAGATAAGCTCGGCTTTTATGCCGTTCTTTTCAATAACGGCTTTAACCCTTGAGTGCAGAGCGGCGCAATCGGCGCACCCCGCGGCGCCGTAAACAACAATTTTCATAATCGTCTCCGTCATTTAATATCGCTGTCAAAACAATCTCTGCCCTTTTCATATTAATTATAACTCTTTGGCGGCGGCAAAAAAAGCATTTTATGACGGCGGCGCAAAAATTTTATACGCTGTTTTGTCCGAAAACAATAAAAAATGTAAAAGAAAAAATTCTCAAATCGCCGTAAACAATCTTGCCACATTTGCGAAAACAAAACAGCAAAGCATACCCGTAACAGTGGGGATAAGAAAGGCCGCCAATGTCCATTTGGCGCTTTGCGTTTCTTTTTTGACGGTTAAGCATGTGGTGCCGCAAGGCCAATGCATCAAAGTAAACAGCATTACGCACACCGCGGTTATCCAAGTCCAGCCGTTGGACACCAGCAGCGCCCTTAATTGCTCAAGCCCCGCCGCCTCGGTCAAGGTTCCCGCGGAAAGGTAGCTCATGATGATAATGGGTATTACTATTTCGTTGGCGGGAAACCCCAAAACAAACGCCATAAGTATATATCCGTCCATTCCCAGCCAGTACGCGAAAGGCTGCAAAAAATCGGCGCAATGCTTGAGCAAGCTTATGCCGTCCACATTGATATTGGCCATAAGCCAAATTACCATGCCCGCGGGGATAGCCACCGCCACCGCCCTTCCCAAAACAAACAGCGTGCGGTCAAATATCGACCTCACGATAATGCGCCCTATTTGCGGCTTGCGATACGGGGGCAGCTCCAAGGTAAAATTAGACGGCATGCCTTTAAGAACGGTTGCGGACAGCAGCCGAGACACCAGCAGCGTCATAAAAACGCCCAGCAGAATTACCGCCGTCAAAATAAGCGCCGATATAAGCGATTGCAGGGCGGGAACAAACACACCGGCAAAAAACATGGAAATAACCGCCGTCAATATGGGAAATCTGCCGTTGCAGGGAACGAAATTATTGGTGAGTATGGCTATAAGCCTTTCTCTGGGAGATTCAATTATTCTGCACCCGATGACTCCAGCGGCGTTACAGCCGAAGCCCATGCACATGGTGAGCGCCTGCTTGCCGTGCGCTTTGGATTTTTTGAAGAAATTATCTAAATTAAAGGCCACTCTGGGCAAATATCCCAAATCTTCCAAAAGGGTGAACAACGGAAAGAAAATCGCCATGGGCGGCAGCATCACCGAAACCACCCAAGAAAGCGTCCTGTATACTCCCAACACCACAATTCCGGTTACCCAATCGGGCGAATTCATCAATTCAAACAAATAGAGTAATTTTGTTTCCAAAAAAGCAAAAAAGCGGGACAGCATATTGGAGGGGAAATTGGCGCCCGCTATGGTCAGCCATAAAATAAAACCCAAAAGCGCCAGCATTACTGGGATGCCGAATTTTTTGGAGGTCAGTATTTTATCTATTTTTCTGTCCATCAAGTTATATTCTTTATTTTTGGTTTGGACAGTTTGAGCGTAAATTTCTTCGGCGGCGGCAAAAAGCCCGGCCACTATTTTATCGCGTATGTTTTCCCTTCCCACGCCTTGAGATTCAAGATAATCAAGCGCTTGATTGACAGCTTGTTGTAATTTTTTGTTGTTGGCTATATCTACGCCCAAATATGTATTTAACGATTTTATCAGCTTTTCGTCATTTTCAAGCAGTTTAAGCGCAATCCATCTGGAATTCAGCTTATTCAAAGCGGTTTCTTTGACGGCGGGAAGCAGCTTTTCCAGCGCCCCCTCCAACGCTTGGTCATATCGAACTTGATAAGGAGTGTTATGTATTTGATTGTTGCACACATCATATACCGTTTGCGGCAAATTGTTCAGCCCCCGTTTTTTGCGCGCCACGGTGGCTATGACGGGAATTTTCAATATTTGGGACAGCTTGGCCGTATCGATGTTTATTTTTTTCCGTTTTGCCTCGTCTATTAAGTTTACGCATACTATTACTTTATCCGTTATTTCCATGGTTTGCAGAATAAAATTCAAGTTCCTTTCCAAACAAGTGGCGTCGGCCACAATCACCGTGGCGTCGGGACGGGCAAAACAAATGAAATCTCTTGCTATTTCCTCTTCCAATGAGCTTGACATAAGGGAATAGGCTCCGGGAAGATCCACCACGATAAAGCGGTTGTCTTTATATTTATACTCCCCCCGCGCGTTGGCGACGGTTTTGCCCGGCCAATTGCCTGTATGTTGTTTTAAGCCCGTAAGGCTGTTGAACACCGTGCTTTTGCCCACATTGGGGTTGCCGCCCAAAGCTATTATTTTATCGCTGTCCTCGATTTTGTCAATTTTAAAACCGTCGCCCAAAACGCTTATGCCGATATTCTTTTTTGTAAGCCCCATTATCCCTCCAAGGCCAGTATCATAATTTTCGACGCCTCCTCTGATCTCAGCGCGATTACCGCGCCCCTTATCATATATGCGGTAGGATCTCCCGACGGGCTTATTTGCAGCGCCTTTACCACCGTGCCGCTGACTAAGCCCAAATCCAGCATTCTCCGCCTTTGCTGGCCGATGGCCGAAAGCGAATGCACTTTTCCCGATTGTCCCAAGGACAATTTGTTCAGAGCGATTAATTTATCCTTTGTCATAACATTTTCTCCTTCGCGAAAGAATTATTTTTCTTTATAACAATATATGAATAAATAAAAGAAAAGGTAAGGCGATTAATTGGGCAAGCGCGCGAAAAATTTTTGCCAAAAGCTGCTTGTTTATGTTATAATAAAAACTCTTTTTGATTGCGGAGGAAAAATGGCGGAACAAACAAAAGCCAGCCTCGCCAAAGATGGCGGCGACAACAACGATAACGGCGAAAAGAAGGTTTTGCTCAAAGAAACCTTTCAAGAATTTTTACGCAGTCTTCTTATAGGCATTGTTCCCGTGGCTTTGGATTACCTGTTCAGCGCGCTTATTATTTATTTATTCGCGCTTAAAAATATGGGGCACTCCTTTTTTGACACCTTTTTCATTGAAAAAGACGCCGTAAAATCCTCTATCAGCGCCGCGGGCACGGCGGTAGGCTATTTTATGGGTTTTGTGGCAAGTTATCTGTTCTCGGTGTTTTTTGTCTACAAGCACAATAAAAAAGGCAAAACCCTCAAAGGAATATTGATATACATAAGCGTGGAGGTTTTCGCTTACGGCTTCAATGTGCTGCTGGCCTTGGCGCTGTCCAAAATTTTGTCCTACACCTTTGCTTTCATAGTTCGAATATGCATAAGCTATCTGGTGGTCTTCACCTTGAGAAAATTCCTCATCTTTATGCCCGAGCAAGCGTCCAAACAAAGCAGCGAAAAATAAACACTAAAATAAACCCCGCCATACTTTACATTTTCCCTCCCCTTTTCCCATAAAAAAATGCCCCTCCAAAAGCGTTCGGCTTATGAGGCGCATATAGTTAAAGGTGTTTTTTCTTTTGGCGTTCCTGAGACGATTCGAACGTCCGACACCCGCCTTAGGAGGGCGGTGCTCTATCCGGCTGAGCTACAGGAACACAAAAGTTTTATATTTGCTATTATATACTAATACTTGAAAATAAGCAAATATAACGGCTAAAAAAATTAACCCGTAAAATAATATTGCTCCCACCGCTCTTTGAGAGCTCTATAATGCCGTAAGATATCCGTTTTATATTTTGAGGGCGCCAAAAATTTCGTCACTCTTATTGGCGCAAAATACATCAATATATTGATATAAGATATAAACGCACGCCATAAGCTTTTAATCGCCGTTAAATATTTTCAATCGTTAGGGCATATTGTATTAGAATCGTCCTCAAACGCTTTTTCAAAAATTACAAGTTAATTTTAAGGAGGACTAAATGAGCTTTAACCAAATAGATTTTCCTTATCTCATATTGAAACATGTTGGAGTAAAAAAATAGAAAACAATAAAGAAAGAGACAAAATAGTCACAAAAACTATTGAAGAAAAGGGCTGAATGGTAATAAGAATATGGGAATGCGAATTAAAGGGAAAGGTTCTAACCGATAAAATGCGGAAAATATTGGATTTATTATGCCTTTAAATATATTCCTATTGTATTTTCTCTCCAAAAATCCCCTCCCCCTTAAAATCGCTTTACAACCCTGATAAAATATCTTATAATTATCTAACTTTATAGATATAATATGCTATAAATCCTTGCTCTTTTTATAAGAGCCGAAAAAATTCGACCATAAGGAGGTATCAATGAACAAGTATCAGCTATTGTTTATAATTGACATCGATACGACTGAGGAAGTCAGAAGCGAGCTTGTGGACAAGTTTTCTCAGCTTATCGCGGATATGGGAGGAGAGGTTTCCGCCATTGACAAGTGGGGCGTGAAGAAGTTCGCCTATTCCATCAATTATAAAAAAGAAGGCTACTATGTTTTGATTAAGTTCTCAGCGCCCGCCGACGTTCCCGCCGAAGTGGACAGACAAATGAGAATTAACGAAAACATAGTGCGTCAAATGATTACAAAGGCATAAGGAGAAAATTATGAATAAGGTTTTTTTGATAGGAAATTTAACCAGAGACCCCGAGCTTAACACCACCGCAAACAATATAAGCGTGTGCAAGTTTACCGTAGCCGTAACAAGGCGCTTCGCCAACGCGGACGGAACCAGGGAAACCGATTTTCTGCCCGTGGTATGCTGGCGGGGCCAAGCGGAAAATTGCGGCAGGTACCTCAAAAAAGGAAGCAAGGTGGGGATTTGCGGTTCCATTCAAACAAGAAGCTATGAAGCCAGCGACGGCACAAGAAGGTATGTTACCGAAATCAACGCCGACGAAGTGCAGTTTTTAAGTTCTCGCGGAGATTGGGATAACGCCGAGGAACTTCCCGAAGTAACGGAGGCCAACGCCAAAAAAGACAAATTATCCGATCTCAAGCCCTTGGAAGACGAAGATCTTCCCTTTTAAGAAAAAATTTATAAGGAGTGAGCTATGAAAGATAATAAAGAAAATCGCGGATTCAGGCGCATGCCCAGACGGAAAGTATGTTCTTTTTGCGTAAATAAAGTGGACGAAATCGATTATATCGCATTGGTCAAGGAAATCGAAAAAAACGAAAAAAATACCGACAAAAACGGCGAAAGAAAAACCAGATACATCGCCGAAAACGGCAAGATTATCCCCAGAAGGACCAGCGGCGTTTGCGTCAAGCATCAGCGCTCTTTGTCCCAAGCCATAAAAAGAGCCCGCATAATGGCGCTTTTGCCCTTCAAAGGCGAATAATCAACCCTTTTATCGCAAGCCAAAACCGATTGTCAGCCCGTTGACAATCGGTTTTTTAATGGTCAAATTTTGCCTTTCAGCCCTTGCCCGTATTTGACTTATAAAGATAGATAAATTAAAATAATTACACAAAATAAACTTTGGGAGAAAAAATGTCCGTAAAAAAGCTTTTACCGATATTAATACTGCTTGCCCTTCTGCTGTTTATATTCGCCGCCTGCCAAAACGACAAAGACGGCGACGACGCCTTAAGCGACTATTCTTTTTCCAGAAGGGGGAACGAATACGCCATAACGAGCTATGACGGAACATACTCAAAAATAACTTTGCCCTCCGAATATAACGGCTTACCCGTAACTTCCATCGCCGAATACGCTTTTTCAGGTAGCAACGTAAGCGAGGTAACCTTAAGCGAAAGCATAAAGATTATTTCCGACAACGCCTTTCATCGGTGCTACGGCCTGCTCAAGGTGTTTATTTCAAAAAGCGTAAACACTATCGGAGAGAATGTTTTTACCGAATGCTTTGCCTTGACGGAAATAACGGTGGACAAAGACAACGTCAAATTCAAGAGCGTTGACGGCAACCTTTACGACAAAGAAGGCAAGGTTTTGCTTTATTACGCCATAGGAAAATACCAAGACACCTTTGCCCTGCCCCAAAGCGTGGAAACCATCGACGAAAAGGCTTTTTACAAAGCGCACGCGCTAAAGACGGTGGTTTTGCCCGCCCAATTGAAAAAAATAAACAAAATGGCTTTTGCCTCTTCATCTATTGAAAAATTTGAGGTGGACGCTCAAAACGCCGTCTTTACTGCCGACGAAGACGGTCTGCTTTACGCCGACGATGGCAAAACGCTTTTTTGCCACCCCGCAAGCAAAGAGCCCCAAGAAGAATATACTTTGCCCCAAAATATAACCGTGATAAGCGAATATGCCTTCGCTTCGGTAAAACTGAAAAAATTGGTAACTCAAAACGGCTTGATTGAAATAAAGGAGGGCGCTTTTTACGACAGCGGCTTGGAGGAAATTTTTATTTCATCCACGGTAACCAAATTGGGCAAGGCGATTTTTGAAAATTGCGTGTCCTTGTTCAATATCGACGTGGACGACAACAACGCCAATTATCAAGACATAGTGGGCAATCTCTACAACAAAGCCGGAGACACCCTGATCGCATACGCCCCCGCCAAAACCGAAGTATTTTTCCGCGTCAACGAAGGCATTGTCGAAATAGCCGATTACGCCTTTTTCGCCGCCAACAATCTTAACGAAATCGAGCTTCCCTTCACCCTTTTGAAGATAGGCGAATACTCTCTGTACGCGGACGTTTCGGAAATTGTTTTTTATTCGGACACCCCGCCCGCCATACGGCAGACTTCCATGTCCAAGTCGAGCGTAAGAATCTATGTGCCCGACGGCAAAAGCGAACTCTACAAAACCTTTAACGCCGCTTGGAAAGAATTTGAAAATCATATTTATGATTTCAGCGAAAAATAGCAATCCTTACAGCAAAAACACTCCCGCCGCGCAATAGGTTATCAGCGCGAATGCCGAAAACAACACCACCTGCAAGGCCAAGTAAATAATCAAAGAATATCTTCCCGCGAAAGTAACGGCTTTATGCCACCCGCCGTCCAAAGAAGGCAGCAGGGATTTTTTTTGCGGATAAAGGAAACAAGACAGCCCCGCGCCCAAGAAAAAGAAGCTGATAAACGGAAACAGCGGAAAATAATCGGCGGTAGCCCAATTTTGGGCATAGAAAAACATTCCCAATATTTTTGAATCGGTGGTCAAATAATAGTCTTCGTAAAAGCTGACATTGAATTTATGGTGTATCCAATAAAATACCGCGCTGAGCGCCAAGCACGCAAAAGCCGTAATTATTTGAGAAAGCCTCCGGTTATATGGCGATTTTAACAGCTTAGACATAATCCGTACAAAAAAATCGATTAAAAACGCCACCAGCGAATATATTAAAATGTTTGCCGAGATGCAATGCAAAACGCCGAAAAGTATAAAATACTGATCGCCGGTATAGAACTCCAATAAATAGGTTACAACCGACACCAATAAAGCCACCGCCGCCAGCTTTATGCCTCTGAGAAAATTATTTTTGGAAAAAGCGGTGGACAGCCCCGAAATAGTAAAAAACACAAACAAAAAAACAGGCTGCCAAAAATAACGCGCGAAGGAGCTTAAATACTCAAAGCCAAATTCCCCCCATTCGATAAGCCAAGACACTCCCGCTTCTTTCCATACGGGGTAGAACATGGCAAGGTCCACCATGGTATGATCCCACACCACCAGCAAAATGGCAAGCCCTCTGAAGAAGTCCGCCTCCCATATCCTGGCTTTTTTAATCTTCTTCATTCTTATACTCCACTCTTTCCAAACGGGCTTTGTTATCCGCTATGCGATAAATTTCAAAACGGTCGGGGTATTCGTGAATAAGGGTGTTTTCTTCCAATGTGGAATAATAAATGCTGGGTCTGACCTGAAAGGAATTAAGCTCGTCCGTTTGCGGCTTAGCGGCATCGGGCGCTTGCTTGGGGCCGCTTTTTTTCCAAACGGGCTTTTTATAGCCGTACAATATGGATTTAGCGGGCTTGACAATCAAATTCCTTATGGAAATAACAATGCTGCATAAGCAGCAAGCGATGAATCCCGAAATATACAGCTGTCCCTCCAGCTCCAACTTAAGAGGATTGAAGCCGAAGACCCAATAAAGTATTAAACCGAACAGCGCATACGCGGCGGGCAGCCACAAGCCGAAAAACCATATAAGGCTTGCGATAACCTTAATCAGCATCCAAAAACCGGTAAGAAAAAACTTGATTAAGGAGCCCAGCATCACTCCCGCCATACAGCCTTGTTTTTTGCTCATCTTCACCTATTTTATCGTATCGGTTCCCATATATTTTACCAGCGCTTCGGGGATTGTTACGCTCCCGTCGCGGTTTTGGCAGTTTTCCAAAATCGCCGCCACCGTTCTGCCCACGGCAAGCCCGCTGCCGTTCAAGGTATGCACAAAGCGGTTTTTGCCCGCGGCGTCCTTATATCTGATATTGGCTCGTCTTGCTTGAAAATCGGTAAAGCAGGAGCAGGAGGAAATTTCCACATATTTGCCGTAAGAAGGCATAAAAACCTCGATATCGTAGGTTTTCGCCGAAGAAAATCCCAAATCCCCCGAACAAAGAACCACCACTCGGTAAGGAAGCTTGAGCCGTTTCAATATCTCTTCGGCGTCATTTGTCAAGCTTTCCAATTCCTCAAAGCTGTTTTCGGGCGAAGCGAATTTAACAAGCTCCACTTTGTTGAATTGATGCTGTCTGATAAGCCCTCTCGTGTCTCTGCCCGCGCTCCCCGCTTCCGAACGGAAACAAGCGGTATAAGCGCAATACTTTATGGGCAAATCGCTTTGGCTCAATATTTCGTTGCGGTGAAGGTTGGTTACCGGCACTTCGGCGGTGGGAACCAAGAAATAATCGGAATCCTTTAAGGCGTAAGCGTCTTCCTCGAACTTGGGAAGCTGTCCCGTTCCTATCATGCTGTCCCTGTTCACGATAAACGGAGGGAACACTTCCTTATAGCCTCTTTCGGTGTGGGTATCCAGCATAAAATTAATGACCGCCCTTTCCAGCCTGGCGCCCAAGCCGTGATATACCGTAAACCTCGCGCCTGTTATTTTGGCGGCCTGCTCAAAATTCAGAATGCCCAAGCTTTCCCCGATGTCCCAATGCGCCTTGGACTCAAAATCAAACTCCGTAGGTTTAAGATGCCTTCTCACCTCCACGTTGTCATCTCCGCTTTTTCCGTAAGGCACGGAGTCATCCACAAGATTGGGGAGAGTGTACATAAGCTGTTTCAGCTTTTCTTCGGTCTCCGCCAGCAAAGCGTCCAGCTCTTTTATCTTGTCCCCTTTTTGCCGCATTTGAAAAATAAGCTCGCTTGCGTCTTGCTTTTGCCTTTTCATAACGGCTATTTGGGCGGAAACTTGGTTCCGTTCGGCCTTCAAAGCCTCCACATTTTGAATGGTCTGTCTTCTCAGTAAAGAAAGACGGGCTATTTCTTCTATGTCAGCGTTGCTGTTCCTTAAAGCAAGCTTTTGTTTTACCAAATCGATATTGTCGGCAACAAAGCGTAAATCCAGCATATTCTTAACCTCTTTTTTGATTATTGACAGCGTTTACTTTAGTTTACAACAAATGCGCGATTAAATCAATTAAATAAAAAGGACGGCTTCATAAAAGGCCCATAAAGGGCGGCTCAATCCTTGTCTTGATAAATTAGCAAAAAAATCAATACACATATAATTTCATTCTGCGGTGATGTATGGCGATATCGGCTTTGCCTTCAAGGGTTATCTTTTCGCCGTCCACGGTAAAGTCTTGTTTTTGCCCCAGTTCTATTTCGGCTTTGCTGAATTCCACGAAATTGATGACCCGTCCCCAATGCTCCTTTTTGAAGCCAATGAAAAATGCTCTGAAAAAGGGAAAGAAAATCTTTATTTTGGACAAAAGCCCCTTACCTTTTGGGGAGCGGATAAGCAATAAATGCGCTTTGCCGCTGTTGTGGCTGTATAAATGGTTGAAGTTGAAGCCGAAGCATCTTTGGGAATTAATGGCCATAATCAAGGTATAGGTATCGTCAAAAACCTTGTCGTTGATTTTTATTTTGGCTTTGATGTGGTGGACCTTATATTCCTTGAGCACTTGCCACAGATAAGCCAAAAACTTGATTTTTCTCTTAAGGCGGTTGCAGGCGCTGTAGCCTATGGCGGTAAAAGTGCCCGCGGCGGCGACATAGGTAAAAAGCGTGCCGCCTATTTCGCCTATATCCACCCTTCTGATTTTTCTTTGGTCGGTTTTAAGCTTGGAGGTAAGGCGCAAGGTTTTTGCGGTATCGTTGAGGGTGCCGCAGGGAATATAGGTAATCTCAAGGTTAAGCCCCCTGGTGGCGTTGACGGCGCTGTTAAAAGTGCCGTCCCCGCCGCATACGGCAAGACCGGCATAGCCTTGGCTTACTTTTCTTATGTCGATGTGGATGTCTTGTTCTATATAAAGGGTGTCGATAATGTCGTAATCGTTTTTCAAGGCGTTATAAATGTCGGGGTTGTTCAACGCGCGATAAACATTTCCGCTGTTTTTATTGATCAGCAATAAGCATTTTTTCATAAATACCTCATTTATACCGTTAATTATAAAAAGTATATCATAAAAAGAACATCTTTAACAACCAACGACTTAAAATCCGTTAAAATGTCCCCTTTTTGCGTTCATGGCAATCCATAAACCTTTTGCACATAAAACACAGCATATCGCGGCAAATGTCTTCTCTGCGGCAATGCGGACGGCAAAAAGGCTTTTGGCAAAATTTGTGGGGCTGGCACACGTTCCTGCCGAAAGCTTGGTCATAGGTTATCCAGTTTCTGTAATATTTTCTCATTCCCTCCTCCGATTTTTGGCCGAAGTTGACTTAAGCGGCCGTTCTATAATATAATTATTCCATTAACGCAAACGGTGTTAAAACGGAGGTTTAAGTGTACAAAAACGAATGGGTGATTTTTTTGCTGGGAGGCTTGATAGTGACGGCCATTTTGGCTATGTCGTTTATGTTTTTATTCAAAGCCGTCAAGCGCGCCAAGCAGATAGGAATGAAAAAAGAGGTGGTGCGCAAAGCCGTTTTCAGCAGCGCCATATTTTCGATAGTGCCTTCTATTCCCATTGTCATAGGCATAGGCATAATGATGCCTTGGCTGGGGCTGGCCATACCTTGGATAAGGCTGTCGGTAATAGGGGCGCTGCAATATGAAATAATAGCCATGAACCAAGCCACGGCGGCAATCGGCGTTACTTCGCCTGCGGGCATGACGGCCACGGTCATAGCCACGGCTTTTGTGATAATGACGCTAAGCATTTTATCGGGCCCCGTTTTTAACGCTATTTTTTATAAAAAATATCAATCCAAGCTCAACGATTTAAGAGAAAACAATCAGCCTTTATTGGATACCATAACGGGCGCTTTGTTGGGTGGCATTTTGGCTGGGCTGGCTTCCTATATTATCGCCAGCGGAATCTTCAACATACAATCCACGGGCAGCGACAACATAACGGTGAGCGGCACGGTAACCTTATTGACCTTGGCCGCAAGCGCTTTGATTATGCTTATATGCGGCGTTTTAATCAAACTGCTTAAATGGAAATGGCTGGAAAATTACGCCTTGCCCATTACCATATTGGGCGCTTTGGGTTGTGCATTCGCGTTTATACCGCTGTTTTAAGGAGGCATAATCATGAACGACAGACAGAATTTCAACAATGAGATACACAAATTGGGCAGGCTGTTCAGCGCCATATCCATCGCCGTAATAGCGTTGGCGCCAGTGGTTTTTTGTTTGATAACAAAAACCTCTCCCGACTGGAAAGCGATATTGAAGGCCTTTGCCTTTATTCTGGGCTATTGGGCCATAGGGCTGGTGGAAGCGGTAAGCTACGGGCCGCTGCTGGGAAGCGGCGGACAATATCAAGCGTTCATTACGGGAAATATCGCTAACCTTAAGCTTCCCTGCGCCGTCAACGCCCAAACCATATTGAACACCAAACAAGGCAGCGAAGAAGAGGAGATAGTAACCACCATATCGGTATCGGTTTCCACCATAGTTACCACGCTGATAATCGTAATAGGGCTTATCCCCTTGTCTTTATTCTCCGAAGGCATAGTAAAGGCGCTGTCTCCCGTTTCCCCTTATGTCATACCCGCCATTTTCGGAGGCTTGGGAGTGGTGCTGCTCAGCCGTTATTTTAAGCTGACCATAGCCCCCTTCATAATATGCCTGGCCATCGCCTGCGTAACATTCGCGTTAAAAATCGACATAGGGCAATCCACCATGATACCCATAGGAATGGGAATATCCGTCATTTCGGCTTTTATTATGTATAAATTGCGTCAAAAAAAGAATAAAGCTGTTGAATAAGGGTTGCGATGAACAAAGAAACTAACGGGTGCTGCTTGTCTCATTCCGCGCATGAAAACCACGACCATAAAGAAAGATACGCCAAGCGATGGATAATCCTCGGCGTATCTCTGGTTTCCACGGCGCTGAGCTATATATTTTACGCGTTGGATTTATATTCCCATACGCCCTACGCCTTTTTGGACTTTGCTTGGATAGCCATAGCCCTTTGCGGCTTTCCCATACTAAAAGAATCTTTTGAAAGCTTGAAGAATAAAAAAATCAACAGCTCCGTTCTTATCGCCATAGCCCTTGTCGCAAGCGTAGCCATGGGCTTTTACGGTGTGTTCGCCCCTTCCTACCGCTCCCACGAAAACTACTTTTTTGTGGCGGGCGAAATCGCCTTTTTAATGGCGCTGGGGGAATTGATAGAAGACATCACCATGAATAAATCCCGCTTCGCCATACAAAAGCTTATCGCCTTAAAGCCCACTAAAGCCACGCTTAAAACCGAAAACGGCTACAAGGAAATCAACATTGAGGACATAGAAATCGGCCAAACGGTTTTGGTAAGGCCCAATGAAACGGTTCCAGTGGACGGGATATTGCTTTCGGAAAGCGGCTCTTTTGACCAAGCGTCCTTGACGGGAGAATGGCAGCCCAAAGACCTTGTCAAAGGCCAAGCGGTGCTTGCTTCCAACGTCAATTTGCTTTCTCCCGTTGAAATACAAGCCACCAAAAAATCTGAAGAAACGGTAATTTCCAAGCTTATCGAATATTATAAAGAAGCGGTGCGGCATAAAGCGCCCATAGCCGGCGTGGCCGACAAGCTTTCCTCAAAGCTTGTGCCCATAGCGCTGTTGACGGCGTTATTGGTATTTTGTCTGACCGCGGGTACGATAAGCGTAACCGAAGGGCTGGGCAGAGGCATGGCCGTTTTGGTGGTATTTTGTCCCTGCGCGCTGGTTTTGGCCACGCCCATAGCCATAGCGGCGTCCGTGGGCAACGCTTCCAAAAAAGGAATACTGATAAAAAACGGCGGCGTTTTGGAGCTTTTGCCGTCGGTAAACACAATGGTTTTTGATAAAACTGGCACATTGACAAGCGGCAACCTCGAAGTGGACGAGGTTGTCAGCCAAGGCATGGACAAGCGGGAATTGACCCGCCTTGCCGCCGCAAGCGAAATGCAAAGCGAACATCCCATCGCCAAAGCCGTCATAAGATATTACGGTCAAACTCCCCCCTACCCCGAAAAGACGGCCATCCGTTCGGGAATAGGAGTGGAAGCGGTTGTGGAAGACAAAATCGTCAAGGTAATGAAATTGAGTCAAGCCGAAAACGAGTGCCCGCAAGCTTTTGACGATTTGAAAAAATCTTTGTCAAAACCTGAGGGAGCCACGCTTATCGCCGTAATAGTCGACGACAAGCCCGCTGGCATAATATCTTTGAAAGATACCCTTAAAAAAGAGGCCCTTCCCGCCATAGAAGAGCTTAAGTCCATGGGATACGAAATTGTCTTGCTTACGGGCGACAATAAAGAAAGCGCCCAAGCCGTGGCCGAGAGCTTGGGCATAGAGGAATACCATTACGAGCTTATGCCCCAAGACAAGGCAGACTTAATAGAACAAATGAAGGCCCAAGGCAGGATTACGCTTATGATAGGCGACGGCGTAAACGACGCCCCCGCCTTCGCAAAAAGCGGAGTATCGCTTGCCATGGCCAAGATAGGCAGCGAAATAGCGGTGGAAACATCGGACATCAGCCTTTTTAACGACGACCTTTCCCGTCTTCCTCAGCTCATGCGGCTGGCCAAAAGAGGAATATTCGCCATAAAATTCAATATAGCGCTGGCGCTGGCAATAAACGCCATAACGGTGGCTTTATCGGCGGCGGGATTTTTGAACGCCGTTTGGGGAGCGCTGCTTCACAACCTTTCCTCCGTGCTGGTGGCCTTGAGTTCGGCGCTGCTTTTGACCCAAAAATCCCGCGGCAAGAACACCTTAAAATAAAACTGCATATAGTAAATTGAATAAGGAGGACTTATGCAGTTGGACCCAGACACCGTTGAAAGGATGGCAAGGGAGTACAACCGTTCGCTTGCCGACTACAACAGAATATCCGATTCCGCCGCCAACTTAATCGAAAAAATCATTTTGCTAATCGAAAACCAGCTTGACATCATAGACTGCCTTCTTTGCTGCCCTCAATCCAGACATTGCAGAAAGATTTTGAATTATCTCAAAAACTTAAAAAAAGCTTCGATTATCGCTTTGAACAGGCTGCTGAATCGGGGAGAATACATACCGCTTTACCGCAACCCGGACAGAATAAGGGATTGTCAAAACGCCTTCCATCGGCTTGTGGACATACAAATCGACATATTCATATTGCTGGATAGGCTGTCTTTGATAAAGGAAAATTTGACAAATATCCTTATTTTGGAAAACCGCGCCATGGCTTTAATCGCGGTCATTTGCAGATAAAATAAAAAATTCCTGCCATTGGTCGCTTTCCGCTCCCGGCAAGAGCGAAATCCGCTTGCGGCATTTGAGCAGCAAGCTTTTCAGCCTGTTGTCAAATATGGTTTGCGCCGCCGTTTCATAGGCCGTTTCATCCATAATCGCCACGCTGTGCTCTTTGCTCAAAAACTCAAAGGCGTTTGCGAAGCTGCCGTAAACATAAATTACGGGCGGACGGTCGGTTTTTGATAGCAAATATTTGACGGAAGCTTTTAACGCCGCCCTCTCCTCCGCCGAATAGCTTAAATTATTAAGGGACAAACAAAAGATGTCTTTTTCCATAACCAAGCCCCCCGCGAAATTTTTGTCGGCCTTGATAACCAAGGCGGGCGCTTGATGCTTGACCAAAAAGCATAAAAACTCCGCGCTGATATTTTCTTCAGCGAAAGGAAGCATATATACCGCTTCGGCGGGCAGCAACAATTCCCAAGCCTCCAACATGTCGCCGTATCCGTCATCGCTTTTGCCCAGCAGCGTTTCCGCCATTTTTTTGTCGGCGGCCACGGCCACGGTGTCGGCTTTTGCCATAGAGTATTTTTCAAAAAGCTCTATGCTTTCTTTGGCAATGAAAGAACGCAAATTGACGGTAGCGTTCTCCCCTTTTATAATATCGTTCTCAAAAACCCTGACTTCGGCTATTTCGTCGTCTGATATCCCTATGGCAATCTTTTGGATATCCATAACCACGATTATATTGCAATACTCCAGTTTTCTCGCGACGGGCGAGAACAAGCTTTTTTCAAAATCAATTGTAAGCCCTTGCGCCGCGTCCTTGTCGCAGGCCAGCCTATAGCCTTGCTCCACCATATCCGAAGACAAAAAGCGTGTGTCCAAGTCGGTAACGGGCAATTGCTTGCTCTTTATTCTGCATTTGCCGCAAATGCCCTTGCCGCCGCAGGGAAAATGCAGGCCATGCTCAATCAGAATATCTTTGAGCTTTGTTTTATCCGTATAAATTTCTTTGCCGTTGACATATAATTTGTTCATGCTGTTATTATACCCGCCCCAAACAAATATTTCAATGAATTGATTTGCTTTTTTAACGGGGTATTATTATAATTAAATCAACTTAATAATTTTCGCGGCGCATTCAATGCTTAATAGGGAACAAGCCACAGAGCTGACAGCCCCCGCTACTGTACGATTAAGGCAGAATTAACGCCACTTCCGTTTGGAGGGAAGGCTTTGCCGGGAAACATTGTTTCCTTTTCGGAGTCAGGAGACCTGCCGCGAAAATTCAAAATAACCATCGTTTCGGAGGGAGACGGGAGGGATTTATTTCTTTTCGCTTTCTCCATGACGGAAAAGCGAATTTTTAATTTTAAGGAGATATATTTATGAAAAAAACAATCAAAATAATATTTGCCCTGCTGCTTTTATGCGTTGTTTCCCTTTGCTTTTGCGCCTGCCGACAGCCCGACGGACAGCCGTCCGCAAAAAGCGTTACTCTGATAATTGTGGGCAAGGAAGAACAAACGCTTGCCGTATATGAAAGGGAGCTTGAATTGAACTTTGTGTCCGATTTGTTCGCGGCGCTTGTCAAAGAGCAAGGCTCTTCTTTCGCTTATACCTCCACCACTTCGGCTTTCGGGCAATTCGTAAACGACATCACGATATCCATCCACCCCGAAACCTACCAAAAAATCGGGCTTTTCCCCGACCCCGCTCAAAATGAGTTTTGCGCTTTCTATCACACCGTCGACGACATCAAATACAGGGATTATCATGTGGAAACCAAAATCTATGACAACAAAGAATTCTACGCCTCGGCGGTGGGCATAAACGATATGCCCTTAATAGACGGAGCGTCATACCTTTTTGCCTTGGAAACTTATTGAATGCGAAAAGGAGAAAGCCTTTGGCCTCGTATAGAATAAAGAAAATTGTACTGACAGCGCTTTTCGCCGCCATATTGACGGGCGGCAAAATGGCCTTGTCTTTTATTCCAAATGTGGAGATAGTTACCCTGCTGATAATGCTGTATTCTTACGCTTTCGGCTTAGGCGTGTCTTTGTCCGCCGCCTTGATATTCTGCGCCGTCGAAGGCATGCTTTTCGGCTTCAACACCTGGCTTGTATCATATATTATTTATTGGCCTTTGCTTGCCGTAGTAAGCGCGGCGGTAAAATTGATAAAGCCGCAAAAAACCGTATATTA
>LFRM01196610.1_pt1 | contig 88685 bp, 56 predicted proteins | sample 618341 | NCBI WGS metagenome assembly LFRM01 (sample SAMN03654438, study PRJNA283298) | anaerobic digester metagenome | isolation source: pool of bioreactors CSTR01a, CSTR02a, and CSTR03a thermophilic anaerobic... | place: Denmark: Kgs. Lyngby | collected 2014-05-21 | reverse complement strand
AACAAAGTGCATGATGATTATTGTGTGGGAATAGCCCACCATTCGATAGTGCCCCATATGACCATGCAGAAAGAGCTTTTAAGCGGTTTTATCATTAATGACTGGATTAACGGAGCGGATTTTCTCGCCGATTACGGTATGAGGTATGTGTTCACGGGGCATATGCACTCCAACGACATCACTCACCACATTTCTTTTAACAACAATCAAATAACCGACCTTGAGGCGGCCGCCAATCACAGCATTGAATCCAGCGTGCAATACGCCAAAATAACCAACGGCGTGCTGGGGGACAAAACGGTGCAGAACCTTACTGTTTGGAATGATTATCTTGAGGAACTTGATATCAGCAAGGCCATAGACGAAGGCTATATTACCCGCGAATATATAGAGCGCAACCACGTAGAGGATTTTGTAGACTGGGAAGCCAAAAAAATTACCAATTATTCGGCTTACGCAAGAAGGAGAATGTATGACAATACCATAGAAAACATACTTGAAGCCTATGTTTCTCCTTCGGTATTGGATATGCTTAAAGACATGATTAAGGGCGTTTTGCCAGACAGCTTCCTCATTATGCCTTTGGACAGCCTAAAAACCTACATCGATAAAGTTTTGGATGTGCTGGTAGACGAAATCAATGAAAAAGTGCTGGCCGATTATGAATATTCGGGCGACAATCCCGTATATAAAGAAAATAAGCTGTTCGGGTTTGCCGAAGAGCTTGTCAATCGCCTTTTAGAGATAGAAGTGGCCGAAGACACCTATGTTTTCGATTTTGTAATGACTTGTTATTTAAGCCATATATACGGCAATGAGCCAAGCTCGGTGGAAGGTCTTCCGCAAAAAATTCAAGACGGATTGGCATATCTTCAAAGCGGACAATTCGTAAAAGACGCCATGGACATATTGCTTGATAAAGACAGAGGCTTATATTTCCTTATCGATAAACTTGCCACCACTCCCTTGGATTTATCCGAAGCTGAAGAAATAAAAGGCCTTTTGGAACTGGCGATGAGCCTTATAGGCTATAAGGAAGACGAACCGATAGCCAACTTCATTGTGGGAAGGGTTATCAGCAGCTTCTTAAGCTCCGATTTGGCGGCAAGATTCGGGCTGCAGTTTGACCTTGAAGGCAAAGAGGTAATGGAATTCTTGGATGACACCATAGACGGCTATCTGACAGAGTCTTTCTACACGGGATTGGGAGAAATAGCCGCGAACATACTTATTTCTTTCGCTACCGATTCTTCCCCCGATGCCGATAAAGACCCCAAAGTAGTGTTGCTTGAAAAGGGCGACAAATATACATATACTTCGGAGGGCAGGCAAGATGTCCCCACCATTCAAAACGGCAAACTGCCCGCGAAGCTGACGGTAACTTTTGGGGAAGACCCCGCCACCGACAAGAATTTTACATGGTTTACCGATATGAGGATAACCGACAGCGTTATTCAATATATGGAAAAGAATGAGAACAATTTTGACCCCTCGAAGGCTGTTACCGTCAACGGCGATACCGTAATATACGGCTATACCGTAGGGCTTATAGATTTGGGGCTTTTCGCTCAACTGGGCTATGCCGAAGCCGCCCGCCATACCGTGGAGCTTACGGGATTGAAGCCGGGCACTGAATACCTTTATAGAGTGGGCTCGGCGCAATACGGATATTTCAGCGATGTTTACACCTTCAAAACCGCGCCTTCGCAGAACAACGCCGCTTTTGAGGTATTGCTTATATCCGACCCGCAGGCGTTCACCAACACCGCTTATGAAAAAATAGGCGAAATACTTTCAAAAATGGATAAAGTGTTTGAAAACGGCTATGATTTTGTTATCAATACGGGCGACTTGGTGGACAATTCCAAAAATGTTACCCAATACGATTTTTATCTCAATACTCTTATGGGATATTGGGCAAACACCACCCATGTGGTGGCTGTGGGCAATCACGGCAAATACAGCTTTGAGCTTAAAGACGATTACAATGTTTCAAGCGACGATGTGTTTGTGGAAGAATATAACTATATGTTGATGCACTTCAATTTCAATTTGCCCGAACAAGACCTGTCTACAGGAGCGTATTATTCTTTTGATTATTCGGGAGTGCACTTTACGGTATTAAACACCAACGACATTGTCGACGATAAATTGAGCGACGCTCAAATCGAATGGCTTATCGAAGACTTGAGCAAAACCGACAAAAAGCATAAAGTCGCGCTTATGCACAAGAGTCTGTACAGCGCGGGCTCTCACTCTTACGACAAAGAAATAATTAACATGAGAGCGCAGCTCGGCCCCATATTTGAAACCAACGGCGTACATCTTGTGCTTTCAGGTCATGACCATACCTACAACGAAACTTACTATCTTGACGGCAAAGGGAATATCATAAAAGGCGTCAAGAACCAAACCACCAAGATAGGCGACAAAGGCACTTTGTTTGTTAACCTCGGCACCATAGGCAATAAATTCTACAAATATGTGGATAACGACAAAGTACCCGTCTATAACGGAAAGCAATTGCATAATCCCGCGTTGAGCAATCCCACCTTCGGCAAACTTGTCTTTGACGGAGACAACCTATATTATCAAGGCTATCAATACAATTATCAAACGGGCGAATTTTCAGCCATAGATAAACCCAAAGAAGGCTTGGCGGGCTGGGAAATAGCTTTAATCGTTATAGGCTCTGTTATAGGCGGAGGCGGTATGGCGGTGGGAGCATACTTTATCGTGAAAACGCTTAAAGCAAAAAAAGCAAGCGGCAGCGAAATTTCTCCCCAAGCCGAAAAAGCGGAAGCCGCCCAAGCCGAGAAGCCCGATACCGATAAAGAATAAACAGGTATCGCGAATTAAACCATAAAAGCCGCATTTTAATGCGGCTTTTTGTTTTGAAAATCCTCGTTTTAGGATATCGTTAAATCAAACAAGCATCATTTTTTTGATATATTGATTGTCGCGGTTTATGATTGAGAGCACGCCTTGGGCTTTGAAATCAAGCTTTATCAGCGGGCGAAGCGTTTTGTCGACCTTATCTATATCGGAATAGCGCACTAGCACATTGTCGGATGCCTTATTCAATTCCGAAAGAATATCCTTTCTTGTTTTATTGAGAGCCAGAACAAACAAATAAGGCGGGCTGTTGGAGGCAAGCTCATATATGTCTTTCGTGATGTTCAGCAGAGCGTAAAGCGACACTCTTTTTATCTTGGCCAAAGTATATTTTTTTGTTTTGGCGTTTTCTAAAAATTTCTCGTATGTGGACGACATATCCGCCGCTATCTTAAGCCTGTTGTGAAGTCCGCCCGAAATGTCGTAATAATTCTCAAGCTCGCTTGAGCTTAATTCTTTCAGCTTAAAAAGTATTAAATCCCCCAAAGAAGTCCCTCTGGAATCATAGTTTTCAAGAAGATTGTAGGTAAAAGGCGGCACAAACTCTTTGAGCTGGGGCAGTCTGCCTTCCTTTACCGCTTTTCGTATGGCGGTCGCCGAAGGAAAGGAATTTTCAATAAACTCGTCATTATAGCCGCCGCCTATTCTTTTTATGGTATGGAATTTTATGTTTACTCCTAATTTTTTGGCGGCCGTAATATAGGCTATCCCCAAAATATTGTTGGGAGAATCCAACACCCCTTTCAAAGATGAATATTCGCTATGGTTGTCTATATAATCGTCCACGGCCTTGGCGCGCGCTTTGGGGAAAGAAAAACCTTGGGCAAGATAATCGTTAAGCTTTTGTTTGATTTCTTGGGGCTCGTCAATCAACAGCTCCGCGGTTTGTTCCAATAATTGAGCGTCTCCGCACTCGCTGCCGAAACTTAAATATTCAACATGCGGCAAAGCGGATATTATTTTCATTGCGCCGTAAGCGAAATTATCGGCGGGAGAAAGGGCGAATACGGTAGGCAGCTCCAATACGATGTCCATGCCCAATCTGACCGCGACCGCGGCGCGCTGATATTTGTCGGCGATGGCGGCTTCTCCTCTTTGGGTAAAGCTTCCGCTCATAATTCCGATAAGGGTATCGGCGCCGGTTTCTTCCTTGGCTTTTTTCAAGTGCTCAAGATGTCCGTTTGTCAAAGGATTGTATTCGCAGATTATGGCTGTGGCTTTCATTTGTCCTCGCTTTTATGTTAAAATAGACTTGATTTTTTTATACAAAAGAGTATAATCATATAGGTATTGCTTTTTACTTATTATAATACACTTAAGACAAAAAATCAAAAACATTTTGGAGGCGCAAATTGTCCGCATTAATGAACACCATTTATGAAAAAGCTAAAAAACTCAACAAACACATTGTGCTTGCCGAAGGGGAGGACGGCCGCATTATTGAAGCCGCCCGCAAAATAACCCGATTGAACATCGCGAGGATTAGTTTGATAGGGAACAAAGACAAGATACTTGCGTTAAGCGGCGGCAATCTTGACGGAATTAATATTGTGGATCCTTTAACTTCGGAAAAAGCCGAAGATTACAAGAATCTGTTGTTTGAATTAAGAAAAATCAAAGGCCTGACCATGGAAGAAGCCGAAAAGCTGGTAAAGAATCCTTTGTATTTCGGAGTCTTAATGGTAAAAAACGGCGACGCCGATGGCATGGTGGCGGGTTGCGTCAATTCAACGGGCAATGTGTTAAGGCCCGCTTTGCAAATAATTAAAGCCAGAAAGGGAATAAAAACGGTGTCAAGCTGCTTCATTATGTGTCTTCCCGAAGGTTCGCCTTTTGGCGAAAACGGCGTTTTGATATTCGGCGATTGCGCCGTCAACATAAATCCCAATGCCGAGCATCTTGTGGACATAGCTTTGGCGAGCGCGGACAGCGCAAGGGTAATCGCGGGCATAAAAGAGCCCAAAGTGGCCATGCTCTCTTTCTCCACCAAAGGCAGCGCCAAGCATGAGTTTGCCGATAAGGTTATCGCAGCTACCGAAATGCTGAAAAAAATGAATCCGGAAATGATAGTGGACGGGGAATTGCAAGCTGACGCCGCGTTGGTGCCCGAAGTCGCCGCTCTTAAAGCCCCTTCCAGCGAAATAGGCGGAAGGGCGAATGTGCTGGTTTTCCCCGATTTGCAATCGGGAAATATCGGTTATAAGCTTACCCAAAGACTTGCGGGCGCGGAAGCCATAGGGCCTATTTGTCAGGGACTGGACAAGCCCGTCAACGATTTGAGCAGAGGTTGCAGCAGCGACGATGTGGTAGGCGTGGTGGCGATTACGGCCTTGCAGGCGTCATAGGGGGAGAAAATTATGAAAGTTTTGGTTATTAACGCAGGCAGTTCGTCATTGAAATATCAAGTCATCGATATGGATACCGAGACCATGATTTGCAAAGGATTGGTGGAAAGAATAGGCGTGAAAAATTCTTTGCTGGCGCATAAAAAAGGGTCGTCGGAGCTGAAAATAAAAAGGCCTTTGGACAACCATACCATGGCCTTGCAATTGGTAATAGAAGCGCTTACCCATAAAGAATACGGCGTTGTCAACGACATTTCGGAAATTAAAGCCGTGGGGCACAGAGTATTGCACAGCGGCGAAGATTTTGACAGAAGCGTGATAATCGACGAAGAGGTAATAAGGATTTGCAAAAAGAACGCCGTGCTCGGTCCTCTGCACATGCCCGCCAATATCGCTTGCATTGAGTCTTGCAGAGAAGTTATGCCGTCCACTCCCATGGTGGCGGTGTTCGATACGGGATTTCATTCCACCATGCCCCAAAAGGCTTACATGTACGCCATACCGTATGAAGATTATATAAAATATAAAATAAGGAAATACGGCTTTCACGGCACTTCGCATAAATATGTAACGGGCGAAGCCATTAAATATTTGAAAAAGGAAAATTCCAAAATAATCACCTGCCATCTGGGCAACGGCAGCTCGTTGGCGGCGGTGGTAAACGGAAAATGCATAGACACATCCATGGGGCTTACGCCGCTTGAAGGACTTGTCATGGGCACAAGAAGCGGGGACGTGGACGCCACCGTAGTAAGCTTTATGGTGGAGCAAAAAGGTATAACGGCGCAGGAAGCGGTTAGTATTCTCAATAAGAAAAGCGGATTTTTGGGCTTAAGCGGAGTAAGCGACTTCAGGGATTTGGAAGTCAAAGCCCAAAGCGGGGACGAAAGGGCCATTCTTGCCATGGACATGTTCCAATACCGCATAAAAAAATATATAGGCTCTTATGTGGCGGCTATGGGCGGACTGGATATGATAGTGTTTACCGGCGGCATAGGCGAGAACTCCAATACCGCGAGGAAGCTTATCATGCAAGGTCTGGAGTGCTTCGGCATTGATTTTGATTTTGAGTTTAACGATAAGGCGCCCAGATCTGAATTCTGCGAACTACACAAAAAGAATTCAAAGGTTAAAGTGGTGATTATCCCCACAAACGAGGAAGTGGTAATAGCCAGAGAGACGGTGGAATTGGTGGGGAATATGGCGTAATTTATGCCTTAAATGGTTTGACAAAAAGCTGATAATGTACTTATAATAACATACATATGCATATAGACCTTTTGAAAGCCGTCGAAAACGAGCAGTATTCGATAGAAGGCAGCATAAAAGGCGATAATACGCTTTTTGAGTACAGAAACTTAAAATTTGACGGCGATATAAACTTTAAGGGCAGTTACATTCTGCGTAAGGGGGATTTGTCCGTAATCGGCGAACTTACCGCTAAGCTTGACGCTCAATGCGACAGGTGTCTTAAGGATGTGGAAATAAATATTAAACTGCCTTTTAACGAAACATTTCATGCCAACGCGGACAAAGGGGAATATGCTATAGAAAACAATAAGGCTGTCTTGGATGAAGCGGCATACCAGAATATCCTGCTGAATATTCCAAGCAAAATACTTTGTAAAGAAGATTGCAAGGGCATATGCGCTCTATGCGGATGCGATTTGAATAATCATGATTGCGATTGCCGCTCCGACAGCGACGACAACAACCCCTTTGCAATACTAAAAAATATAGTCGGAGGTGCGAAAAATGGCGGTACCAAAAAATAAAGTATCTAAGCAAAGAAGCAATAAGAGATTCGCTAATTGGAAATTGACGGCGCCCAATTTGAGCGAATGTCCTCAATGCCACGAGCTTAAACCCAGCCATAAGGTTTGTCCCGCATGCGGTTATTATGACGGCAAACCCGTGGTGGTAGCTAAAGAAAAAAAGAAAGATTAATCGTATAAAGTCCGCTTGCGGACAGTTTTTTGGGCATAAGAGGAGAGATCTCCTCTTATTATTGTATTTATAAACTAAGGAGAGAATTATGAAGATTGTTGTAGACGCTTACGGCGGCGATTACGCCCCTTTTGAAATACTTAAAGGCGCTGTTGACGCTTTGAATAAAGAAAAAGGGTTTTCGGTTGTATTAATCGGCAAAGAAAAAGAAATTAAAGAAATTTTGCGAAAATTTGATTTTGACGCAAGCCGCGTGGAAATAATCAACGCCGAAGAAGTGATAACCAACGACGACTCTCCCACCGAAGCTTTAAGGCAAAAAAAGGATTCTTCTTTAGTTAAATGCTTTGATATACTTAACGCCGACGAAGAAGCCGCGGGCATGGTTTCGGCGGGCAGCACGGGCGCCGTACTTACGGGAGCGGTGCTGCTTNNCGCTGCTTAAGAGAATAAAAGGCATAAACAGGCCGGGGCTTTGTCCTTTATTGCCCGCCGTTAACGGCGAAAACAAAAGCGTGGCGCTTATTGACTGCGGAGCGAATTCCGACCCTAAAGCGTTAAATTTAGTGCAATTCGCCATAATGGGCAGTGCTTTCATGAAAACCGTTCATAATGTGGAAAATCCCCGCGTGGCTTTGCTTTCCAACGGAACCGAAGACACCAAAGGCAACGCTTTGAGCAAAGAAGCTTTTGCTTTATTGAAAGAATCGGGTGTCAACTTTGCGGGCAACATTGAGGGAAGAGACCTTATCGGCGGCGATTACGATGTGGTGGTATCGGACGGTTTCAGCGGCAATGTGGCGCTAAAGTCTTGCGAAGGAACGGCAATAGGCATTTTTGAATTAATCAAAAAAGGAATTATGCAAGGCGGATTGCGGGCTAAACTCGGCTACCTGTTATTAAAACCGATATTTAAGTCCATAAAGAAAAAAATGGATTATAACGAAAACGGTGGCGCGGTATTGCTGGGGCTTAAAAAAATTGTCATTAAATCGCACGGCAGTTCCAAGGCAAAATCTATTTGCGCTTCAATACTGCAGGCAAAGCAAATGGCGGAAAGCGGCGTTGTGGAAAAAATCGAGGAAGCAATCATTGAAAGAGTTTGATAAATCGCTGATTGAAGAAATAATAGGTTATAAGTTCAAGAACCCCGAATTATTGGAAAGGGCTTTTACCCATTCGTCTTACACAAACGAAAAGGCCAAGCCTTCTTATGAAAGATTGGAATTTTTGGGGGATTCCGCCATAGGTTTCATCATAGCGAGGGAATTGTACGAAAGATATCCCGACATAGACGAAGGCAAATTATCTAAAGCCAAGTCCATTATTGTGTCCGCCCAATGCTTAAGCGCGGCAATAGACAAAACGGGCTTGATTGAATACCTTCGGGTGGGCAACGGCAATATAAGGGAAGAGGCAATAAAAAGCCAAAGCGTCAAATGCGACTTGTTTGAATCAATCGCCGCCGCCATTTTGCGGGACAGCGGCTATGATTTGGAAGAATGCAGAAAGTTCGCGCTCAGATTTCTTGACGGCGAAATAAAAGACATAGAAAACCGCCAAAAATTCTTGGACCATAAATCTTTATTGCTGGAAAACTGCGCCAAGAACGGCAAGAAAGCCGAATTCCGTTTTGAAAAGAAAGGCGATAAATTCCTTGTCAAATTATTCGTGGACGGAGAGTACGCTTCGGAAGGCCGGGGGAGGAGCAAAAAAGAAGCCGAAAAAATGGCGGCAAAACTTTTTTTGGAAAAACATATTTAACTGTCAATAATTCTTAATATCAATCTAATTTTTTTTATTGTATTTTTTGCTTGACATCGCATATAATAATGATATAATGATTTTAGCACTCTAAGATTATGACTGCTAACAGTCAATTTTTTTATTGCTAAAGGTAGGCAAATGGATAAGGATAAGCTATCCGAACGAAAAGAAAGAATTCTTAAAGCTGTGGTGGATGAGTATATAAAAAGCGCTTCGCCTGTTTCTTCCGGTGAAATTCAGCAAAAGCACTTTAATGAGATAAGCTCCGCTACAATAAGGTCCGAGATGTCCGCTCTTGAAGATATGGGCTATCTTATTCAGCCCCATACTTCCGCGGGCAGAATCCCCTCAAAAAAGGCCTATAAGCTTTATGTCGATAAGTTTATGGTCAAGCTGCCTTTGCGGCGCAAAGAAATTGAGCTTATCAACGCTTCTTTCAAATCAAGGTTTGACGGCATAGAGGAAATAGTAAAAAGAGCGGCCAAAGTCATAAGCGATGTTACCAACTATACTTCTGTCATTGTGCTTAGCAATATAAACAGGGTAAAAATCAAAAGAATAAAATTGGTGGACCTTGACAGTCGTTCGGCGCTGGTAATCATCATTACGGACAGCGGCATAATCAGGGATAAGATAATCACCTTATCGGCAACCATAAACCCGATATATATAGAGGACGCCAATAATCTGCTGAACAAAATCTTTGAGGGAAAAACCGTGGCCGAAATTAAGCAGGCCGATGAAATTATCAATACCGAGCTTAAAGACTTTAAGGAATTATACGAAAATATAGTCGCCATATTGTTGAGCTATGAAGAAGACAAAAATTCCAGCGTGATTATCGAAGGCGCCTCAAAGATGCTGGATCATCCCGAATACGACCTTGATACCACGCGCAACATATTATCCGTTATAGACAAAAAAGAGCGCATAGCAGAGCTTATCGAAGAAAACCAAGACATTGAGTTTACCGTAAGGATTGGCAAGGACGAAGCTTTAGACAAATGCGCCATAGTAACGGCAAAATATAAAATTAACGGCAAAGAAATAGGGCATGCCGGGGTAATTGGACCTGAAAGAATGGATTATTCAAAAGTGGTGTCCGTATTGAATTATGTGGGAAAGACCCTTGAAGAAATTAGCCATGGAGGAAAAGATGACAAATACGACAAGCTCAAATGAAGAAATAAAGGCGGCGGCCGAGCAAGAGCAGCAAAAAGACGAAAAAAAGAAGGCTAAGACCAAAAGCCTTTCCGCGCAATTGGAGGAAGCCAAGCAAACGGCTGAAGAATATAAGGATTTGCTGCAGCGCTTGCAAGCGGAGTTTGAAAATTATCGGAAGAGAACGGCGGAAAGCGCCCGAATAAGCCGCGGCGACGGCATATGCGATGTCATAATAGAGCTTTTGCCCGTAATAGATAATTTTGAAAGAGGCCTTGCGGTTATTCAAGACCAAACCTCAAAAAGCGGTATGGAATTAATACTTAAGCAGCTCAAAGATATTTTGAAGAAATTTGACGTATGCGAAATCGAGGCCATGGGGCAAGCTTTTAATCCCGACATGCATCACGCCATAGCCAAAGAAGAAAGCGGCGAAGCCCAAGATGACGGCGAAATCAAGGTGGTTGAGGTATACTCAAAAGGCTACAGAAACAAAACAAAAATTCTCAGACCGGCGATGGTCAAAGTATCTAAATAAAAAACATTTATTAATAAAAGGAGATAAAATATGGCAAAGATAATAGGAATAGACCTTGGAACGACTAACTCATGCGTAGCGGTTATGGAAGGCGGCGAAGCCGTGGTTATCCCCAATGCGGAAGGCAGCAGGACAACGCCTTCGGTAGTCGCTTTTTCCAAAGACGGACAAAGACTTGTGGGTCAAGTCGCGAAAAGACAAGCAATAGTCAATCCCGAAAAAACTATTACCTCTATAAAAAGAGAAATGGGCACCAATTATAAAGTTACTATTGACGACAAAACCTTCACGCCCCCCGAAATTTCGGCCATGATATTGACAAAGCTTAAGAATGACGCCGAGGCGTATTTGGGACAAAAAGTAACCCAAGCGGTTATTACCGTGCCCGCTTATTTTTCGGACTCTCAGCGTCAGGCCACTAAAGACGCAGGCAAAATAGCCGGCCTTGAAGTGCTCAGAATAATTAACGAGCCCACGGCGGCGGCGCTGGCCTATGGCTTGGATAAGGATAACAAGTCGCAAAAAATATTGGTTTACGACTTGGGCGGCGGCACTTTCGACGTGTCCATTCTTGACTTGGGAGACGGGGTTTTTGAAGTGCTTGCCACAAGCGGCGACACAAGATTGGGTGGCGACGACTTTGACAAAGTCATTATGGATTGGATTGTCAGCGAATTCAAAAACAGCGACGGCATAGATTTGAGCAAAGACAAAATGGCCATGCAGAGAGTTAAAGAGGCCGCTGAAAGGGCAAAAATAGACCTTTCGGGTATGACCAAAGCTTCCATTAACTTGCCTTTCATTACGGTAGGCCCCAACGGTCCTTTGCATATTGATTTGGAATTGACGAGAGCTAAATTTGAGGCCATGACCGAACATTTGGTGCAAAAAACGCTTGAGCCCGTTAAGCAAGCGCTTAAAGACGCAGGCATATCCACAAGCCAGATTGACAAGGTTGTGCTTGTGGGCGGCTCAACAAGAATTCCCGCCATTGTGGAAGCCGTCAAGAAAATAACCGGCAAAGAGCCCTACAAGGGCATTAATCCCGACGAATGCGTGGCGCTGGGCGCGGCCATTCAGGCTGGCGTGCTTGCGGGCGATGTCAAAGACGTGCTTTTGCTTGACGTTACCCCGCTTTCTTTGGGAATTGAAACTATGGGCGGAGTGGCCACAAAGCTTATTGAAAGGAATACCACCATTCCCACCAAAAAGTCGCAAATATTCTCAACCGCGGCGGATAATCAAACTTCGGTGGAAATCCATGTTATTCAAGGCGAAAGAGCCATGGCCGCCGACAATAAGACCTTGGGCAGATTTGAATTGACCGGCATACCTCCGGCGCCCAGAGGAGTGCCCCAGATTGAAGTTACTTTTGATATTGACGCCAACGGCATAGTCAGCGTAACAGCAATAGATAAAGGCACAGGCAAATCCAATAACATTACCATCACCGCTTCCAGCAATCTTACCCAGAAAGATATTGACAGAGCGATTCAGGACGCCGAGAAATATGCCGAAGAAGACAAAAAGAGAAAAGAGCTTGTGGATATGCGCAATTCAGCGGAGCAACTGATTTTCTCCGTAGAAAAAACCATAAGAGAATCGGGCGATAAGCTCAGTCAATCCGACAAGGATACGCTGGAAGAAGCCGTTAAAAACGCCAAGGAAAAGCTTTCCAAAGCCGAGACCGTCGATGAAATTAAAGAGCTTACCGAAGAGTTAAGCAAAACCGCCAATCCGATATTCACCAACTTGTATCAGAACGCGCAGGCACAAGGCGGAGACAACAACAATTTTGAGGAAGGCGAAAGCACCATTAATGTAAATCCTGACGATATCAAATAAATTAAAAGAGCATTTGGTTTATGGCAAATAAAGATTATTACGGCATACTCGGGGTGTCGAGGGACGCGAGCGCGGATGAGATAAAATCCGCGTATCGCCGTCTGGCAAAAAAATATCATCCCGATGTATACGCTACCGCCGAAGAGAGCAAAAAGAAGGAAGCTGAACAAAAATTCAAAGAGATTCAGCACGCTTACGAAGTGCTTTCCGACCCCCAAAAGAAAGCTACTTACGATCAGTTCGGAAGCGAAGACGGGCCTGTCATGGGCAATGGCTTTGGCGGATTTAATCCGTTCGGCGACAGCTTTGCCGATGACATACTTAACAATATATTTAATGTTTTTACGGGGGGAAGGTCTTCCCGTACCCATTATGAAAGAGACGGCGACGATATCGAGGTGGTGTTAAACCTTACTTTTGCCGAAGCCTTTTTTGGCGCGGAGAAAGAAATAACTTTCAATAGGGTGGAAAGATGTAAAAGCTGCGGCGGCAGCGGCGCCAAAAACAGCTCCTCAATCAAGACATGCCCCAGATGCGGCGGCAGCGGCAGCATAAGAATAAGCCAAAGAACGCCTTTCGGCGTTATGCAAACCACAAGAACCTGCGACAATTGCCGCGGAAAGGGCAGAATTATTGAAGAAAAATGCGACGAGTGCAAAGGCAAGGGCAGAGTAATCCGTGAAAGGACAATAAAAGTCAGAATCCCCGCGGGAGTGGACAACGGGCAAATGCTGACCATGAGAGGGGAAGGGGGAGCGGCGGAAAGCGCGGGCGGCAACAACGGCAACCTCATTATTATTTTTAAGGTAAGCCCGCATCCCATATTTAAGCGGGACGGCGTCAATTTGCATATGGATTATCCCATTACCTTTATCCAGGCGGCGTTGGGAGCCAAAATGGAAATTCCCACCATGCAGGGAATGCTGCCCATAGACATTCCCGAGGGAACGCAGGACGGAACAGTAATAAGGGTAAAAGGGAAAGGCGTCAAGCATTTAAGAAAGGACGCGCACGGGGATTTGTTCGTCAAGATTATGGTGGACATTCCCAAAAGCTTGAGCATGGCTCAGCGTAGCAAACTCAGGGAGCTGGAAAAAGCTTTTGAGAAAGCCGATTTTGAAAAAGTGCAAAAATTCAAAAAAAGCATTAAGGGTATATAAAAGTGATTTGTAAAGAAATTATGGTAATTACGGATACCGAAGGCGCGGAATTGGTTTCCGATGCCTTTTTTATTATTGGCTGCAACGGCGTCAAAATTGATGACAAAAACGATATTAAACAATTAACAAACGACAAGGATAACCTCTATTGGGATTATATCGAAGAAAACCTGCTTTGCACTGAGGACGACAAAGCCGTCAAGGTAAGCGGTTTTGTATCCCAAGAATTATTGGAAGAAAAGCTTGAGGAACTTAAAAGCGTGTTGAATGATTACGGCTTAAGCGTAAAAATCAGCGTTGCCGATTGCGATATTGATTGGTATCAGAATTGGAAAAAGTACTATAAACCTTTGGAAGCGGGCAGATATATTATCATTCCCGAATGGCAAAAAGGTCAAGTTCGGTCGGAAAAAATTAAAATCTATATAAACCCGGGCATGGCGTTCGGAACGGGAGAGCACCAATCCACGAGATTATGCTTAAAGCTGATGTCCGAGCTGGATTTTACGGGAAAAAGGGCGCTGGACATAGGATGCGGCAGCGGCATATTGGGGATAGCCGCCATAAAATCAAACGCCCGAAGCTGTCATATGTGCGACATTGACAGCGTAGCCGTTGAAGCCGCCAAGCAAAACGCTTTAATTAACGGCGTTCAAGATTGTGTTATAATAGAAAACGCGGATTGGACAAAAAACAACGCCGACATTAAAGCCGACATCATACTTGCCAACCTTACGGCGGACATTCTTATAAACATATCCCAAGCTGTTGCGGACAAGCATATCGCCGAGGGCGGTTATTTGATTTGTTCGGGAATAATCAAAGGAAAATCGAAGCAGGTCAAAGAATGCTTTGAACCCAAAGGCTTTATCATAGAAAAAAATTTGGAAGAGGAAGGCTGGTCGGCTTTATTGATGAGGAAATCAAATGGATTATAAGAGGTTTTTTACTTTTGAACCCGTAATCGACAATAAAATTATTTTAAACGGCGATGAGTTTTACCACGCCGCAAAGGTGTTGAGAATAAAAAAGGGCTTCAAAATAATCGTCAACGACAACACCGATAAAGATTATTATTGCGCGGTGGAAAGCGTGGGCAAAAATTTTCTTGTTGCCGAAATCGAAAAAACCGAAATAAACCCCGCTTACGGCGATACGGACATTACTTTGTATATCGGGATATGCAAGGAATTGGATACCGTGGTTCAGAAAGCGGTGGAGCTGGGAGTAACCAAGCTTGTTCCCTTTTCCTCGCAGCATACCAACATAAAAAATGTGAATTATGACAGGCTGAACAGAATTATATTGGAAAGCTCCAAACAATGCGGAAGGCCCAATCTGATGAGTTTGGGCAAATTGACAAGTTTGCTGTCGGCTTTTGAGGACGCCGATAAGGAAGAAAGAGCAAATCTGTTATTTTATGAATATGAAAGAGAGAATAGAATAAAAGATATCGATTTGTCAAGCGCTCAAAAGATAGCTTTATATATCGGCGGCGAAGGCGGTTTTTCGGTTGAGGAAATACAAAAAGCCAAACAAAAAGGCTTTAATATACTTACATTGGGCAAGCGTATTTTGAGAGTGCCCACGGCGGTTGTGTCCGCCCTTACTTTATGTTTGCAGGGAATGGATAAACTATGAAAGCCGTGATTTTTAATTTGGGCTGCAAAGTCAATCAGTATGAAAGCGACGCTTTGGCGCAAGAGCTTTGCCAAAGAGGTTACGAGGTGTCTTCCGAGCTTGAATATGCTGATATATATGTAATCAACACTTGCGCCGTTACCGCCGAAGCCGAAAGGAAATCAAGGCAGGCCATAACAAGATGCTTGAAACACAATCCCAAAGCCAAAGTGTTTGTGTGGGGGTGCGCGGGCGAATACCATCCCGAAAAATTTCAAAAGCCTCAAGTGGCTTATATTTGGGGAGCAAAAGATAAATCCAGAATAATCAATATTATAGATAAAGAAAACAATCCGCTTAGCGATAAGCCGCATGAAAATTCCCATAGCTCTTTCAGAACCAGAGCCTATGTCAAGGTGCAGGACGGATGCGATAATTTTTGTTCCTATTGCATAATACCATATCTTAGGGGGCGCAGCCGCTCAAGAGATATTGAGGAAATATATCGGGAAATACAAAGCCTTTCACAGCACAACGCGGAAATTGTGCTTACTGGAATAAATCTTACGCTTTACGGCAAAGATAAAGGCGCAAGCTTTGCCGATTTAATAAGAAGAATAAAAGACATAGACGTAAGGATAAGGTTAGGTTCATTCCATGCCGAAGGATTGACGGAAGAATTGTTGGACGCTTTGTTTCAGCTGAAACAATTCTGCCCCCATTTTCATTTGTCTTTGCAAAGCGGGGACAACGATGTCTTGCGCAGTATGAACAGGCGTTATACCGCCGAGGAATATGTGGACAAAATAAAGCTTATCCGTTCATATGACGCCAACGCCGCCATAACCACGGATTTAATAATCGGCTATCCCACTGAAACGCAAAAGATGTTTGAGAATACCGTTGAATTTGTCAAAAAGGCAAAATTTGCCGATATACATGTGTTCCCATATTCGGCAAGGGAGGGAACGGCGGCGGCAAAATTGAAATTGCTGCCCAAGGACATTGTAAGCGGCAGGGTGGCGGTTATGCTCGAATTAAAGAAAGATTTGCAAAAAAATTATTTGAATGCTAATATAGGAATAACCCAAAAGGTGCTTTTTGAGGAAGAAAGCAAGGGAATAAAAAGCGGTTATTCGGAAAGATATATCAGAGTATACGCAAAATCCGACGCCCAAACGGCCGAGGTTTTGCCCAAAGAAATCTATAAAGACGGATTAATGGGAGAGGTGATAATATGAGCGAATGTATTTTTTGTAAAATCATAGCGGGATTGATACCCGCCCAAAAGGTTTTTGAAAACGAGGATATGCTGATAATCAAAGATATCAATCCTCAAGCCAAAATCCATTATTTGCTTTTGCCCAAAGAGCATTATGCCAATATAATTGAAATGACCGAAGAACAAGCGGTCAAGTTGGGCAAATGCTTGAAAACGCTGTCTCAAATCGCCAACGATTTGGGGTTGCAAGGCGGCTTTAGGCTTGTATCCAACAAAGGCACGGACGCCCGTCAAACGGTAGGGCATTTGCACATACACATATTGGGCGGTCAGTTGCTTTCGGACAAAATGGCTTAATAAACCAGCGTTAAATATCTTAACATTGTAAATAATCCTTTTATTGACAAATTCAATAAGAGGATTTTTTATGCTGTTGATAAAAAACGCCAAAGTCCTGACCATGGCGGAAAAGGATTATGAAAAAGGTTGCGTATTGATTGACCGCGGAAAAATAATTGAAGTTGCCGCCAATATCAAAGAAATGCCCGATTGCGAGGTTATCGACGCCGATAATTGCTGGGTAATGCCCGGTCTTATAGACGCGCATTCGCATATTGGAATTACCGAAGAAAAAAAAGGATTTGAGGGAGAAGACTGCAACGAGGATGTGGAGCCCGTTGCCCCACATTTAAGGGCATTGGACGCCATTAATCCCATGGATCCCGCTTTCGGAGTGGCGATAAGGAGCGGCATAACATCGGTGCATACGGGGCAAGGCAGTTCAAATGTGGTGGGAGGACAATTCGCGTTCATTAAAACTTTCGGCAGCAGAGCTATAGACGACCTTGTGGTGCTGGAGCCGTCCGCCATGAAAATAGCCTTCGGCGAAAACCCCAAAGCCACATACAGCGATCAAGGCGTTATGCCGTCCACGCGCATGGCCATAGCGGCGCTGCTCAGGGAGGAATTGTGCAAAGCCAAGGCGTATTATGAGAAGAAGAAAGAAGCTTTGGAACAAAACCAAAGTTTTGAAATAAAATTTGATAAAGAGTGCTGGATTGCGGTATTTGACAAAAAAATACCCTTAAAAGCCCACGCGCACAGAGCGGACGATATTATCACCGCCATAAGAATAGCAAAAGAATTTGATTTGAATATGACTATCGACCATTGCTCCGAAGGGCATCTTATCGCCGACGAAATAGCCCGCAGCGGTTATCCCGTAATTGCGGGGCCCAACCTTGCTTCCCGCAATAAAATCGAAGTGCAGTATATGGATTTCAAAACAGCGGGGGCGCTTGCGGCAAAAGGCATAAAAGTGGCAATAACCACCGACCATCCAGTATCCAGAATAAATTGTTTGCCTATTTGCGCGGGTTTGGCCGTAAGGGAAGGAATGGATTTTAAGGAAGCATTGAAAGCCATAACCATAAACGCTGCCGAAATTTGCAATGTTTCGCATAGGGTGGGAAGTTTGGTTCCAGAGAAAGACGCCGATATAGCGATTTTTGACGGCAATCCCATGCTGACGTTTACCCATACGCTGTATACCATTATTGACGGCAAAATAGTCTATGACAGAAAAATCCACGGATAAAAAACGGGGGATTTATCCCCCGCTTTTTGTATCGTAATAAAATTAACGCATTAAACTTAACAATTGTTGTTTCTTTGATTGTTATTGTTCTTCTGCTTGTTTCTCTGATTATCTTTATTTCTCTGATTGTTTTTGTTTTGCGCCATAATATCACCTCCCAAATAAAGTATCTGCAAAAAGCGGCAAAACTAAACCAGCTAAAATTTGGCTGCTGTTTTTATTGACGATAACGGGTTTTACGCCTTATAAATTCTTTAATCATTATTAATATGTACCAAACAATAAATAATATTTAAGGTTGTTTGCTATTGATTAATTTGCGTTATGGTTGTATAATATTATAAATAAAGACAAGAGGTGTTATATATATGAAACAAATCAAAATGGATACCTTTGACAAACAGAAAATCAGCGTTAATATTTGGGATAATGTTGAGAATATTAAAGGGGGAATACTTATCAGCCACGGAATGGCGGAGCATCCCGACAGATATGACGATTTCGCCTTATTTCTCAATAAACTCGGTTATGTGGTAGTAGCCGACGACCACAGGGGGCACAGATTTTCGGCGACGGGAGAGAAAGGCCAAGTAAGCGGCAACTCCTTTGTGCAAACCATAAAGGACATGGACATGCTTATCGACTATATTAAGAATACCTATAATACCGAAGTGGTTTTGATTGGCCACAGCTACGGCAGCTTCCTTTCGCAGGCATATATGGAAAAGTATTCCAATAAGCTTAAGGGCGTTATTTTAAGCGGCACGGCGTATATGAAAAGCGCGCTTGTGGCGTCGGGGCTGGCAATCGCATCCATTCAAAACGCCATTTTCGGCCCCGACAAACCGGGCAAGCTCATAGACAAAATGAGCTTCGGCGCATATAACAAGCCTTTTGAAAGCCAAGGGCAAAAATTCGCTTGGCTGTCGCGGGACAAAGAGCAGGTTGACAAATACGAAAAGGACGAATACTGCGGCTATGTGATGTCGCTGGGCTTCTATAAATCTTTCTTCAAAGGCATAATGAGCATGTACGGCGAAGACGCCTTGAATATAAACAAAAAATTGCCCATACTTATCGCCGTGGGCAGCGACGATCCCGTATCCCAACAAGCCAAGCTTGCCGCCAAGCTTTACGATTTTTATAAAGGCTTGGGCTTGAATGTAAGCTATAAGGTTTACGAAGGGGCAAGGCATGAAATCCTCAACGAGATAAACAGAGAAGAAGTATATAATGATTTTAAGGAATTTATCGAAAAAATATTTGCTAAATAAGGTTAGGTCGCGTATATGAAGAAAACCGCTTTGCTCATTGCTTTAATTTTGGTATTTTGTCTTGCGTTCTCGGCTTGCGACAAAAAACTTCCGAAAAAAGAAGCTAAAACAATTGAAATAAACAGCGTAGAGGACTTAAAGAAAATTAACAATTATTTAGGCGACCGGTACAGCTTATATACCTTTGAGCTAAAAAAAGATTTGGATTTGCAAGGGCAGAACTGGACGCCCATAGGAAGCGACAACGCCAATTCTTTCAGAGGCGTTTTTAACGGGAACGGCCATACCATCTCCAATTTGACCATACAAGGGTGGAACGGATACGAATTTGTTGAAAGCGTGCCTTATTCCAACGCCGGGCTTTTCGGCTATATTTATGGCGCCACCATTAAAGACCTTAACATAAAAGATTTCAATATCAGCTTTATCGCCGAAAGCGACTATTTGCATATAGGGGGGCTTGCGGGATACGCTTACGGCGACAATGCCATAAGCAATATTTCGGTGAGCGGACAAATAAATATCGGAACAAGTTTTTATTACGAGCAAAAATCCGTGCTTATGCAGGTTACTTGCGAACAAATGCAATATCTCGGGGGCATCATAGGCTATGCCGCAGGCGTCCTTGATTTACAAAGCAGCGCCGCGGATGTAGCCATTTCCAATTATGTGGCTTCAAGAGGTCCCAAATATGATCATTGGACGGGAAATTTCGTATATGAAAAGGACGAAAACGGTAAAGACACCGACAAGATACAGATGGAGGTTACCAGGGAATTCGATTCTTCATATTATCCCGCTCAAGCCTTTTTGGGCGGCGCAGTAGGTTATGTGAAAGGAAACGGAGAGCATTCTCAATTGCTTAACATTGACTGTAGCGCCGTAATCACCGAGGTGTACGCCAAATCCGCATATTTGGGCGGATTGTTCGGGAGAGCCAATAAATCAATAATCAATAATGCTTCTTTCAGCGGCGAGCTGGCCACAAGAGTGTTTGTAAAAGGCGTTTCGGGCGGCATAGCGGGATTGCTGGATGACAGCCGATTGACCAACTCAAGCGTAGACGATACCACCATAACGCTTAATGTTACAGGTTTGGAATATCAGGCTTACACCACAGGCGGTTTGGTAGGCTACGCCAACGACTTTTCTTTAATAATGAATTGCGCCGTCAATAACACAAAGATATTATCCGATCTTCCCAACCGCAATATGCTCAATGAAATAAACAACTTTCCGGTTATAGGAGGAATAGCGGGAACGGTCAGGGACAGCAGTATTTTTGAATGCGAAGTAAACGGCGGCGGTGTGTTCAGGAAAAACTTAAGCGACATCGACATCAATTTCATATATACCGCGGGAATGGTCGCCGATTTATACGGCAACAGCGAGGTTTCGGAATGCAAATCCTCCTTCAAGGCTTACACGGGCTCCATAGCAAGGTATTCCGAAAACATATATGTGGAAAAAGACGGCAAAAGGATTTTGCGTTTCGTAAAAAAAGGCTTCCCCAAAGTTTATGTGGGCATTGACGCTTATGTGCAGGACGGCAAGCTTGTGGTGGATGTTATAAACGACAGCGGGGATGTCATAGGCACGTTTACATATTCTAATTTTGTGGGGAACAATATAGAGGAATACTCAAAAAATTATTTTGACGAAAACAACGAAAGGCTTATCGAAGAAGACGGCAAGGTTATGACAATCGACGGCGTTTCTTATGACGGATATGAAAGATTGACGGGCATGTATAAATTTGAAGCTCTTGACTATAAAATCGATACGGTAATCAATATCGGAAAGAACGATATTACCATAGAGGAAGGCTGGAAAAGATTTACTCTATAATCCGATTGTTTCCATATAATACAAAAACCGTATATGACCGCAAACATTTTGTATACGGTTTTTCTTGACTTTTGTTTTAGAGATACTATAATGAAAAATGCTAAGCAAAATTCAATCATTTGTACGGATTAAGTAAAAGAGGTTTTAATGAAAATTAAATTGAGAGACGATATCAGGGAATTCCAAGACGGCTTGACCCTTGCGGAAATTGCTTCCGCCGTGAGCGAAGGCCTTGCTAGAGCGGCGCTTTGCGCCAAGGTAGACGGCGTTTTGCGCGATATGAGCACGGTTATAGATAAGGATTGCGAGGTGGAATTCCTGACCTTTGCGGACGAAGACGGCAAAAAGGTATATCGCCACAGCGCCGCGCATATTATGGCGCAAGCGGTAAAAAGGATTTATCCCACAGCTAAGATTGCCATAGGCCCGGCCATAGAAAACGGCTTTTATTACGATTTTGATTTCCAAACGCCGTTGCCCAAAGACGCTCTTGAAGGCATTGAAGCCGAAATGAAAAAGATAATTAAAGAAAATATAAAGATAGTTAGGGAAGAGGTAACAAAAAAACAAGCCATTTCTTTAATGAAGGAACTCAATGAAAAATATAAAATAGAATTGCTGAACGATATTGAGGACAGTCAAACAATAACCTTGTATCGTCAAGGGGATTTTATCGATTTATGCGCAGGTCCCCATGTGCCGTCTACGGGCTATATAAAAGCGTTTAAGCTTACCGCCTTAACGGGGGCATATTGGAGAGGGGACGAAAAAAATAAAATGTTGACAAGGATATACGGCGCCGCTTTTGATAAAAAAAGCGATATGCTGGCTTACCTTGCCGCGGTGGAAGAAGCCAAGAAAAGAGACCATAACAAACTGGGGCGGGAACTTGGCATTTTTATGACCGACGAAAAAATCGGGCAAGGGCTTCCTTTGCTGATGCCCAAAGGCGCCAAGCTTTTCCAAATTCTCAACAGATTCGTTGAGGACGAAGAAGAAAAAAGAGGGTATGTCCTTACCAAAACGCCTCTTATGGCGAAATCGGCGCTGTACAAAGTGTCAGGCCATTGGGAACACTATAAAGACGGCATGTTTGTCATAGGCGACGAAGACAAAGGCGAAGAAGTGCTTGCTTTAAGACCGATGACTTGTCCTTTCCAATATACCATATATAACAACGGGCTTAAATCCTATCGCGATTTGCCCATCCGATTTGCCGAAACCTCGACGCTGTTCAGAAATGAAAGCAGCGGAGAAATGCACGGCTTAATAAGGGTAAGGCAGTTTACCATAAGCGAAGGGCATATTATATGCGCCCCCGAACAATTGGAGCAAGAATTCAAGGATTGTTTGCAGCTGGTAAGGTATATGCTTAAAAGCATAGGCTTGGAAGAAGACGTATATTACCGTTTCAGCAAATGGGATCCCCAGAATACCGAAAAATATATAAACGACCCCGCGGCTTGGGAATACGCCGAAGGGGAAATGAAAAAGATACTTGACCACATAGGGCTGGCTTATACCGAAGCGGTGGGGGAAGCGGCTTTTTACGGCCCCAAGCTGGACATACAAATAAAAAATGTGCACGGCAAGGAAGACACTTTGATAACATTGCAGATTGATATGTTCCTGGCCGAAAAATTTGATATGTCCTACATTAACGAAAAAGGCGAAAAGGCGCGTCCTTACATTATTCACCGCACATCCATAGGATGTTATGAAAGGACCATGGCTTTGCTTATAGAAAAATACGCGGGAGCTTTTCCCACTTGGCTTGCTCCCGTACAAATAAAGGTGTTGTCTTTAACCGACAGGACCGCCGAAGACGCCATTTTATTTACGCAAAAATTGAGGAATTTGGGCTTCCGCGCCGAAAGCGACACCAGAGGCGAAAAAATCGGCTACAAAATCAGGGAAGCGCAATTGGAGAAAGTGCCCTACATGGTTATAATCGGCGATAAAGAAAAAGCCAACAACACCATTTCGGTGCGCTCAAGACAAAAAGGCGATATGGGGGTTATGACCAAAGACGCGTTTATTTTAACGGTCAGGGACGAAGTGGACAATAAAGTCATTAATTGATTAAATATCATAAAATTGCTTGACATAAAATAAGATTTATTATATCTTATTAAAGAAGTAGAAGTAATTCTCACCGCCGGCTGTTGCGCTAAGGACGGTTGTTATAATGAAAAAGTTATAATGGAGGGTGTGTGCTTTTACTTCGCACACTTTTTTTATTGGGGAGGTAGGTTATTTTCAAAGAACTGCAAATCAATCATAACATTAATGATTCGGAAGTAAGGCTCATTGACGAAAAGGGCGTCCAGCTGGGAGTGATGAGCAAGGCAGAAGCGCAGAGAATAGCCGATTACAGGAATTTGGATTTGGTAAAAGTTTCGCCGAACGCAAAGCCTGTTGTCTGTAAACTTATGGATTACGGCAAATATCGCTTCGATATGATAAAGAAAGAGAAAGAAGCAAAGAAAGCTCAAAAAGTAGTGGAAATCAAGGAGATAAGACTTTCCCAAACCATAGACATAGGAGACCTTAAAACCAAAGCCAAAAGAGCCAAAGAATTTCTTGAGGACGGCAATAAGGTAAGGGTAACTCTTAAGATGTGGGGCAGACAGCTCGCGCATACGGATATAAGCGTGCAAGTGGTGTATGATTTTTATGAAATGATTAAAGATTACGGCGTTATGGAAACCCGTCCGTCCACGGAAGGAAGGATTGTGGGAATGACGGTAGCGCCCATAAAAAACAAAAATAAATAATGAAGGAGACCAAGCTATGCCAAAAATGAAGACACACAGCGGAGCAAAAAAACGCTTCAGATTGACCGCAAGCGGCAAGATTAAAAGGGCCAAGCAAAACAAAAACCATATATTAAATAAAAAGAGCAGAAAAAGAAAGCGCAATTTAAGACAAGGCGGATATGTGGATGTTTCTCAAGCCAAGACAATTAAAAACTTAATATCCGGACAGGCTTAATGGAGGTGTTGAATGAGAATAAAAAGAGGAGTAAACGGCGTTAAAAAACGCAGAAAAATATTAAGAAGAGCAAAAGGTTATTTCGGCGCCAAATCCAAGCTTTACAGGGTGGCGCGTCAAGCGGTAATGAAGTCCATGCAATATGCTTATGTGGGACGCAAGCTTAAGAAAAGAGATTTTCGTCAGCTTTGGATAGCAAGAATTAACGCGGCGGCAAGAATGAACGACATATCCTATTCAAGATTTATGCACGGACTTAAGGAAGCGGGAATAACTTTGAACAGAAAGATATTGGCCGATATCGCGGTTAACGATTCCGCGGCTTTTGCCGAACTGTGCAATAAGGCTAAACTTGCTTTAGCGAAATAACAAAGGGTTGCCGCAAATCAAAAAATGCGGCAATTTTCTTAATATGACAATTATATCCTCGCAAAATGCCAAGCTTAAAAAAATTAAAGCCTTGCGCTCAAAAAAGGGCAGGGACAAGTATGGCGCTTATATTGTGGAAGGAGTAAACATATTAAAAGATTTATCGCCCAAGGACGCGAAAATAATCGAACTTTACCTCAAGCAGTCTCAATATCAAAAACTTAAATTTTTGGAAGAGAGCTTGGGGGTTCAAGCCTATATCGTCGCCGATGCCTTGTTTGACGCCGTAAGCGACACCAAAACCCCCAGCGGCGCTTTGGCAGTTGCCCAAATAACCGAGAGCAAAGAAATATCGGGAAATACTTTAATAATGCTGTGCGGCATTTCGGACGCGGGCAATATGGGCACCATTTTGCGCACGGCGGCCGCAAGAGGAGTAAAGACCGCACTTATCTACGGCGACTGCGTGGACATATATTCGCCAAAAGTAATAAGAGCGGCGATGGGAGCGTCTTTTTATGTAAACGCCGTAAAAATTGACTATAAAGAAATCGATAACTTATTGCGAAGTTACGATTTGCTGGGACTTGACGCTTGCGGAAAATCTATATATGATTATGAAAGAAACAACAAAAAAATAATTATTGCGGTGGGGAGCGAAGCTCATGGACTGCCTCAATCGGTAAAGGAAAGATGCGCGGAAATCCTTTCTTTGCCCATGGAAGGCAAAATTGAGTCGTTAAACGCCGCCGTCAGCATTTCAATAGCTCTTTATATGTTATAATATTGTGAAAGGAGATTTTTGTTATGGCAGGACACAGTAAATGGGCCAATATTAAAGCCAAGAAAAGTAAAACAGACGCGGCAAGAGCTCATATCTTCACCAAAATAGGGCGGGAAATTGCCGTTGCCGTAAAAATGGGCGGGCCCGATCCCGAAAATAATTCCAGATTGAGAGACGTTATCGCCAAGGCCAAGCAAAACAATATGCCCAACGACAATATTTTACGCTCTATTAAGAAAGCCAGCGGCGAACTGAACAGCGTAAACTATGAAGAAATGATGTACGAAGGCTATGCCCCCGGAGGAGTGGCCGTAATCGTGGAAGCTCTTACCGACAACAAAAACCGTACGGCGGGAGATATCAGACATTTGTTTGACAAATACGGCGGCTCTTTAGGCTCCACAGGCTGCGTGTCATATCTTTTCAATAGAAAAGGCGTGCTTATTGTGGAAAAAACCGACAAGACCGAGGACGACATTATGGTTATAAGCTTGGAAGCCGAAGCCGACGATATCATAGCCGCCGACGACGCGTACGAAATTTATACTTCTCCGCAAAATCTTGAAAACGCGAGAAAGGTTTTTGCCGACGCGGGTTTGAATATTTTGTCTTCCAGCGTGGAATATATTCCCGATATGTATATAGACCCGCCCCAAGACAATATTTCGTCCATTCAAAAACTATTGGAGAAATTGGAAGAAAACGACGATGTGCAAAATGTTTATCATAACGCCAATCTGCCCGAGGAGGTAGAGGAAGAATGACAAATATAAAAGATATTTGCTTAGCCGCAAAAGAAGCGGCCAACAGCTTTATGAAAATCTCAACCGAACAAAAAAACGCCATTCTCGCAGGCATTAAAGAAGAGATAATGTCCAATGTCGATAAGATATATGAATATAATCGATTGGATTTGATACAAGCTAAGGAAAACGGCCGCAACGACGCCTTTATTGACAGGCTGACTTTAACGGACAGCCGTATTCGCTCTATGGCGGACGGCATAGACGCCATAATAAAATTGACCGATCCCGTGGGGGAAATCGAACAAGAATACACCTTGCCAAACGGGCTTGAGGTAAGGAAAATAAGGTCGCCTCTGGGCGTCATCGGCATTATCTATGAAGCCCGCCCCAATGTTACCGTGGATGCCGCGGCGCTGTGTATCAAATCCTCCAACGCCGTAATCTTGCGGGGAAGCAAAGACGCCGTAAACACCAACAAATATTTGGTATCCTTAATGAAAAGCGTATTGACAAAACAAGGCTTTAACCAAGGCTTGGTAGGATTTATCGAAGGAGCGGACCGCGCCTTTACGCAAGAAATGTTAAAGCAAGAGGGTTTGATAGATGTGGTCATACCCAGAGGAGGCGAACAGCTTAAAAAGTTTGTGCTGGAGCACGCCGCCATGCCCGTAATAGCTTCGGCGGGCGGCAATTGCCATACTTATGTGGAAAGCTCCTGCGATAAGGAAATGGCTCTTAAGGTGGTGTTAAACGCCAAGCTCAATCGTCCTTCGGTGTGCAATGCCTTGGAAACAATTCTTTGCGACAGAAAAATGGCTTCCGAATTTTTGCCGATATGCTTGAAAGAACTGCAGGACAGAGGCGTGGAAATAAGAGGGGACAATGAAGTTAAGCAATTATTTGCCGATACCGCGCTTATAAATGACGAAGAATATCATAAAGAGTATAACGACCTTATCGTCAAAGTAAAAATAGTGGCGGATATAGACGAGGCCATAAAACACATAAATTATTACGGCACAAATCACAGCGAAGCGATTATTACCGAAGACAGCGATAAAGCTCAAAGGTTCGCAAGAGAAGTGGACGCCGCCGCCGTATATGTCAACGCTTCCACAAGGTTTACCGACGGCTTTGAATTGGGATTGGGCGCGTAAATGGGCATATCCACGCAAAAACTGCATGTGAGAGGCCCCATCGGCTTAAAGGAGCTTACTTCGCTGAAATATGTAGTTGCGGGAAAAGGGCATGTGCGCTGATTGTTTGCCCGCAACATTTGAATGCGTATGCAAATTGTGGTATAATAACTAAAAAAATCAAGAGGTAATTTAAAATAAAGATAGGCGTGCTTACAAGCGGAGGCGACGCGCCTGGAATGAATTCCGCCATAAGGGCGGCGGTGCGATACGGCATATCCGAAGGCATGGAAGTATACGGTATTGAATGCGGCTATCGTGGATTGATTAACGGATATATTACAAGAATGGATAATCGTTCGGTGTCGGGGATTATACAAAAAGGCGGCACCATACTTAAGACGGATAGATGCCCCGAATTCAAAGAGATAGAATATCAGCAAAAAGCCGTGGATGTTTTGGCGGCTTACGGAATAGAAGGGGTTATCGTAATTGGAGGGGACGGATCTTTCCGAGGCATCCAAGATATGAAAACAAATTTTGGGTATCCGTTTGTGGGCGTTCCGGGCACCATAGATAACGATTTGGCGTATACCGATTTTACTTTGGGGTTTGATACCGCCGTCAACACAGTATTGTGGGCGGTGAACAATTTAAGGGATACCATGACTTCCCATGAAAGGGTGTGCATAGTCGAAGTCATGGGAAGAAAATGCGGCGACATAGCCATATACGGCGCTTTAGCGGGCGGCGCGGAGATAATGCTTGTGCCCGAAGTGCAAGTGGATATCGCCGCCATAAGCAAGAAAATAATCCAAAATAAAATAAAAGGCAAAAAATCCGATATAATAATGCTGGCCGAAGGCGTTTGCGATGCCGAAGTTTTAAGGGAAGAGCTTAAAAAGCGGACCAGCATTTCTTTAAGGACGGTTAAGCTGGGGCACATTCAAAGAGGGGGTACCCCCACTATGGCGGACAGAGTGCTAGGCGCGAAATTCGCCGCGAGAGCCGTCGATTTGTTGAAGCAAGACAAGGGCGGCAGAGTAGTGGGCATTAAAAACAATAAGATTTTTGACATGGAAGTAGGCCAGGCGCTTAATACGCCCCGAAAACTCAACAAAGAGCTGTATGAATTAGTCAATAAACTCAGTCAGTAATAACGATTTTATACAATAATATATTTGGAGGAAACATGAAAAACTTAAAAGGAGCATGTATTTTCGGACAATCGGGAGGTCCCACCTCGGTAATCAATTCAAGCGCGGCGGGCGTTTTCACTGAAGCGCTTAAGCAACCCAACATTACCGCCGTTTACGGCGCCGCTCACGGCATAAAGGGCATTTTGGAGGAAACATTTTATGACATTTCCCAGGAAAGCCCCGAAGAGCTTATGCTGTTGAAGAACACTCCTTCGTCGGCGCTGGGTTCGGTAAGATATAAGCTTAAACCTGTCGAGGAAGACGAAACCGATTATAAAAGAATTCTTGAAGTTTTTAAGAAATACAATATCCGCTATTTTTTCTATAACGGCGGCAATGACAGTATGGACACGTGCAATAAAGTTTCCAAGTATTTGCTGTCCAAAGGGTATGAATGCAATATAATCGGCGTGCCCAAGACAATAGACAACGATCTTTACGGCACCGACCATTGCCCGGGCTACGGCAGCGCCGCAAAATATGTGGCCACCACATTAATGGAATTGTGCTTGGACGCCACGGTTTATGACAAAGGACAAATAACCATTGTGGAAATAATGGGCAGAAACGCCGGTTGGCTTACCGCGGCGAGCAGTCTTGCCTACTACAAAGGGCTTGGCCCCGATTTGATTTATCTTCCCGAAATTCCTTTTGACATAGATAAATTTGTGGACGATGTCAAAAATGTTATTGACCAAAATAACGGCAAATGCATTGTGGCTTTGTCGGAAGGGATAAAGACAAAAGAAGGGCTTTATGTCGCCGAAGCCATTGAGCAAAGAAAGGCGGAAAAAGATTCTTTCGGGCATACTCAGCTTGGCGGAGTGGCGGATGCGCTTGCGGACTTGCTTAAGCAAAGATTTAAGACAAAAGTAAGAGCCATTGAATTCAGCTTATTGCAAAGGTGCGCCGCCCATTTAGCTTCAAAAACCGACGTTGAAGAAGCCTTTATGGCGGGAGTTATGGCGGTCAGGTACGCCGTCCAAGGCGAAACCGACAAAATGGTGGTTTTTGAGCGTCAACCCCAAAAGGAATATAAAATCGAATACAAGCTCATGCCCGTAGAGCTTGCGGCAAACGCCGAAAAGAAAGTTCCGCTGGAGTGGATAATCAACAACGGCACGGCGCTTTCAGATAAATTTATAGAATACGCTTTACCTTTAATTCAGGGCGATACAAAAGCTCCCCTTGAGGAAGGATTGCCCAGAATGGCCAAACTTAAAAAGGTGTTGGTGAGAAAATAAAGTGTGCTCCGAAAGAAAACCTCCCATTATACAAAACCATAACGGCGCCTCTTCTTCAATGAAAGAAGAGGCAAATGTCGTTTTGGAAAGAACATACGAGAAAGAAAGCGGCGCAAAGAAATCAAAAGGCGGCAAACCCAAAAAAATCTCCATAAAGGAAAAAGCAAAAAAGAAAGCCGCAATCAAACTTACCGCTATAATAACAGCCGCGGTTTTAGGAATAATTCTTGTGGCGGGAGGAATTTTGGTTTTATCTAATATCAATAATCCCGACAGCGTTTTTTATGATTTTTTTGGAACAAAAAAGCCTCTGACACCAAAAAACCTCCGTGTTGAAAACTTTGATTCCCAAAAAGATTTTGTATTGCTGCTGCGCTGGGATAAAATCCGCAATGCCGAAAGCTATACGGTGGAAGTGGTATATGACCTATATCCCGACGACACAATAAGCCACCAAGTATATAATGACGGCATATTTGTTGAAAGGAAAAGAGGAACGCTTAAATACCGCGTAAAAGCAAGCAATAAGAGAGGCAGCAGCGATTTTACGCAATGGGCTACCTACTATGTAATACCTTTAGAGCTTGAAAAACCCGATTTGAATTGGGTAAGAGAGGGCGACAGTGTAATAATAAACTGGAATTCATTAAAATATAAATACTTCAATGAAGAAAAAGAGGTTACCACTTATGAGCTTGTGGACGGAGCTTATTGGTTGGACGAGCCCGCAAACATAATCGAGAACCCGCCGCTGTTTACGCCCAATGAGGAATATATTATCGATTTATTCAAGGGCGGGGAATACATAGGGGATGTGTTGATAATAAAGATAAGGGCGGTCAATTATACCTACCGATATACCTACCGATACGAAATGGGCAGAATCAATGATCCCCCCGAATTGTACGATATTTATCAAAGCAGTGAATGGACGGTGGTAGAAATACCCATAGGGCAATTGGATTGAAGGACTGAAGATAAATGATAAGAGAAGATTTGCGCAACATTGCCATAATCGCTCATGTGGACCATGGCAAAACTACGCTTGTTGACGGCATGCTTAAGCAAGGCGGTGTTTTCAGAGAAAACCAATATGTGCCTGACTGCGTAATGGACAGCAATGATTTGGAAAGGGAAAGAGGCATTACCATAATGGCAAAAAACGCCTCTACCTTTTATAACGGCGTAAAAATTAATATAGTCGACACGCCCGGACACGCTGATTTTGGAGGAGAAGTCGAAAGGGCGCTTAAGATGATTAACGGCGTATTGCTTTTGGTGGACGCCTACGAAGGACCAATGCCGCAAACAAGATTTGTGCTTCAAAAAGCTTTGGAAATGAAGCATAAAATAATCATCTGCATAAATAAAATCGATAAAATCGGCGCAAGGCCCAAAGAGGTTTTGGAAGAAATATACGATCTTTTAATAGACCTTAACGCCGACGAAGAACAGTTGGACAGTCCGGTAATATATTGCAACGGAAGAGAGGGCAAGGCCGCGCTAAGCATTAATGAAGAAGGCAAAAATTTAAAGCCGCTTTTTGAAACGATTATAAATTATATACCCGCTCCGCAGGGAGACGATGCGGAGGATTTGCAGGTTTTGGTTTCAGCCGTCGATTATTCCGATTATATGGGCAGGCTGGCTATCGGCAGATTGGCAAGAGGCAAAATGCGCGTCAATCAAGAGGTTGTGGTATGCAACGCCCATGACGATAAAGTATATAAAGCTAAGATCAGCAATATTTATCAATTTGAAGGACTGAAAAAAGTGGCGGTAGAAAGCGCCGAAATGGGCGATATCGTAAGCTTCAGCGGAATAGAAAATATTATGATAGGCGAAACGGTGTGTTCAGCAAACAGGGTTGAGCCCGTAAATTTTGTCAAAATAAGCGAACCCACTTTGCAAATGGTGTTTTCCGTAAACGACAGCCCGTTTGCAGGCAAAGAAGGCAAATATGTTACCTCAAGACATCTCAAGGCAAGATTATATAAAGAAACCTTAAGAGATCTTTCACTTAAGGTTGCCGACGGTCAAACCACGGATGAGTTTATTGTGTCGGGAAGGGGAGAAATACATTTATCGGTATTGATTGAGAATATGCGCAGGGAAGGCTATGAATTTCAGGTAGGCACGCCTAAAGTAATAAACAAAATAATTGACGGCGCGGTTTGCGAGCCCATGGAAAAGCTGACAATCGATGTCCCCGACCATTATGTGGGGATAATTATGGAAAACATGGGCAAGAGACAGGGCGGATTAAAAGCCATGACGCCTATGGGAAGCCGTATGAGAATGGAATTTATTGTTCCCACAAGGGGGCTTTTGGGTTATAGGTCTGACTTTATGACGGAAACCAGAGGCGAGGGCGTTATGAACAGCGTATTTTACGGTTATGAGCCCTTAAAAGGAAGTATTCCCAAACGCCCTTTCGGCGCCTTAGTCGCTTATGAAACGGGAGAGGCTGTTACTTACGGCCTTTATAACGCTCAGGAAAGGGGAACTTTATTTATTTCGCCGGGTGAAAAAGTATATGCGGGCATGGTAGTGGGGCAATCGCCAAAATCAGGAGACATCACGGTAAACGTGTGCAAGAAAAAACATGTTACGAATATGAGGGCGGCGGGCAGCGACGAAGCGTTGAGGCTGGAAACGCCGAGAAAATTTAGCTTGGAAGAGTGCATAGAGTTTTTGGAACAGGATGAAAAATTGGAAGTAACGCCCAAGAGTTTAAGGATAAGAAAAACGATTTTGGACCATACCGAACGATTGCGCCGCCAATCGAAAAACAAAATATAGAATGGAAAAAAACGCCAATTTATATTTCAAGTTATTTTTGTCAACGCTGCAATTAAGCGCTTTCACTTTTGGAGGCGGCTATGTCATTGTGTCCCTTATGCAGAAAAAGTTTGTAGAAAAATATAAGTGGATAAACAAAGACGAAATGCTGGACATTGTGGCTATTTCCCAATCTTCTCCCGGCGCCATAGCCATAAACGCGTCGATAATGGTGGGATACAGAATAGCGGGCTTTTGGGGCGCTTTATGCACGCTTTTGGGAGCCATATTGCCGCCTTTGGTAATTATAAGCGCCATAACTTTCTTTTATACGGCGTTCAGCCAAAATTTATATGTGGGTTATTTTCTTAAAGGCATGCAAGCGGGTATCGCCGCCGTTATAGTCGACGTAATTTATAAAATGGCTGCGGGGTTTGTCAAGAAAAAAGATATTCTTTCCATGGCGCTAATGGCGGCCGCTTTTTGTTTGTCGTATTTTTTGGAAATCAATGTGATATTAATTATCGCGGGAGCTATTGCGCTTGGAACAGCGTATCATTTTTGCGCGAAAGCCGTTAAAGCTAAAAAACAAAAGCGGCAAGCCGAGCGTACAGATTCAAACGGCGCCCAAGATTTGCCCATTGATAAAAAAAATGAAACGGATATATCGAGATTATCCGATAAGGAGAACAAGAGATGATATATCTGAATTTATTGTGGGAATTTATTCAAATAGGATTGTTTACAATTGGGGGAGGATATGCCGCCCTGCCGCTGATTAAAAACCGTATCGTGGACATCAACGGGTATATTTCGCTTGCCGAATTTATGGATATCATAGCCATAGCCGAATCCACTCCTGGTCCCATAGCCATCAACGCGGCGACTTTTGTGGGCGTAAAAACGGCGGGCATTTTGGGCGGACTGATAAGCACCATTGGCTTTGTGTTGCCTTCTTTGACAATTGTTTTAATATTAAGCTTATTATACGGCAAATATAAAGAATTGTCGGTTATTAAAACGACGCTAAAAACAATTCGCCCCGTAACCTTAGGGCTTATAGCCGTTGCCGCCGCAACCATAATAAAGCTGGCTTTTTTGGGCGGGCAGATAGCGAGCATTGATAATATCGATTATGTGGCTATAGGTTTATTCGCGGTTTCGTTGATTGCGCTCAGAGCGTTCAAGCTCAATCCCATTTGGATTATGCTGGGCTGCGGAGGGGCGGGATTGCTTTTGTATTGGATTATTTAATAATGAAAATCTAAACTCTTTGATCAAAATTTGTCGGCATATGGGAATAATTCTTTATATCGTTTGCTTTTACGGCAAAATTATTGTAACATAAATTATCATTGCGGTTACGAGGTAATTGATGGCTAACGAAAAGGGCAAGAAAAGAATTTCTTTATTGAGCAAATTAACCTTTGCTCCCGAAAACAGAAGCGCGGACGCGCCAAGACCTGTCATTGAAGGAAGATTCAGATATTTCTTTTCGTTATTCAAACAAAAAAACAACGAATTAATGGTGGCCAATTTATTCTTTTTGATATTTTGTTTGCCGCTTTTGGTGGTTCTGATACTTCCGGGAGTGTTTGGCGGAATGGAAAACATATCTTATTTGTTAGCTAAAATCACCGAAAAACCTTATTTTATGGGGAATATAGGAATAGGGTTAAGCTCACAGCAGTCCATTACCGAAGCGCAAATAGCCATACTCAACGTTCACAGATTACACTATCTCCTTATCGCCGCCACATTGCCGATATTGGCAATCGGCGCTTCGGGGCTGTTTCACGTTGCCATGAAACTTGTGTGGCAGGATAAGTTTATTACAAAAAAAGACAGTTACGGCAATAATGTTCCCAGAATAAGCGTGGAATTCTTTATCGGCGTAAAAAAATACGCCTTGCAATTTGTATTGATTTTCCTTATATTTGCTTTAATTTTTGCCGCTGTTTCCTGCTCAGTCATATTCTTCATTCAAAACCTTTGGCAAAATACGGCGGGGGCGGGGCTATGGATATTGCTCATAGTCGCGTTAATATTCGCGCTGTTTGCGGCCGCAATGCTTGTTTTTATGCTGCCTATGCTTAAAATGTATGAAATACCGCTTGCGGCAAAGCTTAAAAATTCTGTAATTTTAATTATTTCAACGCCTTTGCCCGTATTTTTTATTACTGCCGTTTCTTTGCTGCCTTTTGTTTTGGTCAGCGTATCAAGCGGTTTTATACAGTTAATATTGATTGCCGCTCTGCTCATATTCGGCGGAGGGTTTTATTCTTTAATGTGGTCAAATTTTGTTCAATATTATGCGGATAAGATTATTACTCCGGTATATGAATCACAAATAAATAAAGGACAAAAAAAGAAAAAGAAGAACAAGAAATAATTGTGGCGTGAAATACTTGTCCATTGATTTTTTATTATATTTACAATTATTTATTTATATGTGATATTGACAATCGTCTTTTTAATATCTATAATATATATGTAATGGCATAGCCTTTAGCTTGTTCGACAGCGGAGGTTACGGAGGCATGGTTATGATTAACGGCAAGTATGGATCATTGGTGAGGTTTTCAATCTTTGTTGCGGCGCTGATATTTTTTGTCATGGCTGTTTCATTTATAACGCTGTATCAATCATCCGATAATTCATATGTCTATGCCGCCGACGAAAAAGGATTGGAAGTAAATATGCCTTACTACTTTCCCTATTATAAGCTTATAAAGGAAGCGGGGGGAGGCGTCGAGTGGAATGTCATATGGAGCCATGCGAATTTCCAACCTTTCAGCGATGTGAATTATGTTGAGACATCCAGCATCGGCGAGGCAATTACCGTGGAAATGAATGTATACAATTGGACATTCACAAACAAGGAAGATGCCTCAATAATTTATTCAGGCAGTTACAATTATGGCAGTATAAATTGGACAAATAACAATTATCCCAAAATAGCGGGGTATTATAATGTAACAGTTACAGCCGAATATAAAAGCGTAACTTATACATTTCAATCAGAAATAACTTTACGAGGATATATCCGTTACCAAAAAGTAGACGAGAACATAAGTCCGTATGTAATTTATGACGGAAATGATTATATTGACTTTTTCGGCGTTCCCAATAATCCGTCACAAGATTCACATGCTTTTATCAACAGCTTTTATATATTGGATACCACAGAATCAAAAGGAATGAGGCAAGACATTCAATACTATACTTATTTGATGTTTGAAGATTATGTAACCGAAGTTATGGTAGTTGACTCTTATCCTTTTGAATTGGGAGTAGGAAAGATAGCGGGGGGATCTTATATTCCGCTTGATTATTTTGATTATGGCTATGTGCCTGAGGGAGAAGCTTCGTCTGATTCATATTTTACAAATAAGGGGATTTTTTCCATAAAGAAAAGACCGTTAAGGTTATCCCGTTTCGAGCTGGACCAAAACAATAATCCCATAGGCGCCGTAATAGCGAGAAAATCCAAACAATATGACGGCACCATATACGCTTTTGGGGAAATATACGTCGACGGCAGCGACAGCAGCGCTTATGATTATTTGCTGGATGTAACAAAAATATGGTTAGACGGAGAATTGGTCGAAAACAGCGGCTTTTTGCAAAATGACTTTAACTCAATTAAAGACAGCCTTCAGTCTACGCCTTTATTGATTTTTTCCGGTATAAATGCGGGAGGTCAGATATTAGACTCTTACTATTTTACATATGACCAATACGGCAATGAAATACCTACAAACTCAATCAGCCTTTACGACGAGGACGGCAATATCATATACGACAAGAATATAAGGCTGTATTATGCTTTCAATAGAGCGCACCCTGTTTTGGATAACTATTGCATTTATACAGACGGCGAAATAAATCATAACGCTCTTTACGGCGAATTTGTGGAAGAAGAGTGCGCCATTCTTCCCGGCCAAGCGCAGATAAACATAGACCCCAAATACGAGCAGTATGGGTTTATGCTTTCGTCTTTGCAATATCAGCTTCTTCAGCCGCAGCAGAATCCCGCCACAGGCTACACCGGAGTTTATTATTCCGGAAATTTGATGGGAAAAGAGATTGTTTTAATAAACGATCCCTCTCAAGCCAATCCGTCCAACATCTCAATAATAGTAAAAATCGGAAGACTCTACATAGAAGGCATGGACGGCGTTAACGACATCGCGTTCAGAGGTTTGAACAGCGACAATGAAGAGCTATTGCTGGTTGAATATACCTACAATCAGCCGCCCATAGGCAATTACTATTTTTATATCGAAGTATATTACGACGGGGCCCGCGTTCCCAAACCAGCTCCGCAATCTCCGTTTTTATGTGACAATATTATTGTGCTTTATACGGCGCGCGCTCTGGTAATTGAGCCTAAGCAATTGGTTTATCCCGAAGGTTTGGTCATTCAAACGGTTAAGGAATATGACGGACGCGTTGAAACCGGGTTTTCCGATTATAGCTTTGACGATCAATGGGTGGGCGACGACGGTCTGTATGTGCAGGCCAGAATTAAGCCCGTCTTTGATTCCTCATACGCAGGCGTCAACAGAACTATTACCGTAAGCTTTGTATTGCAGCTTACCGAAGCGGGGGAAGCCTTGGGGCAACCCAATCTTATTAATGAAATGAGAGTGCGGTATTTAATGCCTCCCGAGGTAACAATGAGCGGCGAAATAACGCGGAAAGAGATTCCGTTTTCCTTTGATATGAGCAATGCCGTTGACAGGCCTATTTATCATCCCATACTTTTCCCCGACCAAAAGATACTTATTTACGAAAAACCGTTCGGGGAAGAATTGCCCACCATTACCGACCTTATCTTTGGCGACTATGTTTATGACGACGAAGGCGAAATCGTTTATGAAGACGCGTATGTATATGAGCCCGTTGTCTATTATGTTGAGGGAATTCCGTTTTATGAATTGGATTTTTACGGCAACATCGTATACGAAAAAAGAATAATACAGCCTGTCGTAAAAGTGCCCAAAAGACAAAACTATTTTATTTACAATGACGATCCTTTTTCCACCGATACCGATAATATACCCGCAGGTTTCAGCTGGGATATGAATAATATCATTGATTGGTCATTTCATTGCATAGCACATTATGAAAATGGCGAATTGAAGAGTATTGAGGTGTCGCGGTATGATCCTGTTACCGGTCAGGTTACAATTGTGGACGGCCCTCCCAACGCCGTCTTGAATGCCGATACTCCTCCTACAGGATATCCCGGAGTGCCGATTAAGCTGAAAGAGTTTTATTCTTATAATTACAAGTTTACGCCCAAACTTGTTGACAACAAGGCATTCCTTCAAGTTACCAAAAAAACTCCCGAATGGAGCGTTAATATTGATCAATCTGCGGTATATAACGGAAAGCGTCATTCAAATATGCTTGAAGACCTTGAGAATTATGATGAATTCTATGAATTCATTAAAGTGAACTTGCTTAGCCATGAAGAAGCGTATGAAATTATAGGATACGGCGGAAAGGGCATTAATATAGAGATAGTAAATTACGCCCCCATAGGCGAAGTTTTAAGGCCGATTTCGGAATACGATTATGAGGAGCAAATCAGATTAATAAAGCATGCGGGAGTATACGAAACGGATGTTTGGCTGCCCGAAACCACCACATTTAACGCTTCGGAAAAAGTAAGGGTGTTTTTGACTATTAATAAAATGACATTAACGGTGGTTTTAAGCAATTCCCAAAAAAATTACGGCGATCCCAATCCTGATGACAGCGTAATTTTATATAAACACGACACAAAAGACCCCACCACTTGGGGTTGGCGGATAAATGAGGATGAAACCCAGTATCGCGAGTATTTAAGCACCATCATATATCTTGGCTTTGTTAACGGGGAAGCTCCCGATAAAATAGGCTCATTGGGAACATTTGAGCATTGTTCCATAGATTACGAATACGATAACGTAAACGAATTGTCTCCGCCCGGCGTATATTACATATGGCCCAAAGGCGGCAAGGCGCACAATTATTCCTTTGTTTATTTGGGAGCGGAGCTTCATATAAACAAGACCAAAGCCGAGATTATCATTATCGACGACGAAGTGTATTCAACCTATACTCCCGATGTGATGGCCCAAACGGTAAACGAATATGTGGATGGCGAATACGACCCTCTTGCCGCTTACATTTACACGGCGGACGATACTTCAAAGGTAGATATTGTCGTGGTCGGATACGCTCCTTTGGACAGCAGTTACGATTTTTCCCTGCATTTCAAAACCTTAGTAGACGAAGAAGGCAATACTGTCGATATATTTTATCCCAAAATAGTTTTCCATAACGGCGAATGGGTTCCTTATGAGGAAAGCTTAAGCGGCGACATAAGGGATTGCAGTCCTTCTTCTTCTTATATTGTAGCCAAAAATGTGGGGCAATATATACTCAAATTGTCCGCGAACGCCATAAATTATTTGAATCCTACCGAAAAATACGTAAAATTTATTATTGAGCCCGCCCAAACCGAAGTAACGGTTACAGAGGGCGTGATTGAGCATGCGTATAACGGAGACCATTTTCAAATCAACGGTTTGCCCTCCGACGACTCAGACGATAATTTCATAACAAATAACGAAGAAGCGGATGTTTGGGTTACGGTTGAAATAAGCAATGAGACTTTCAGCGAATTTCAAATCATTTTCAGCAACAGAAAATTCACAAAAGACATGAATACCGAGATTATAAACGCGGGGTATTACAGAATCACCCTAAGGTTCGCATATGAAGACGGCAGGATAATAAATTATATTTTACCCGAAAATAATGAATTTTATTTGTATGTTCAAGTGGTCAAAGGCAAAGTAATTTTGAACTTTGAAGGAGAAGAGGGTTCGGAAAACTGGCTTTATCGAGGATTGCCATACGAAGTTCTGGATATTGACAATATGCAGCCAGGCGATCTCGGCGTGGTATATACCGTTGTTCCGCATGTGCCTTTTGAAGACATAATTGTGGAGATATATCGGTATCAATTGGATGAAAACGGCAATCCCATTGAAAAATACTATGACGAAAACAACGAAGAGATAATATTCAAAAATCCCTACACCCAAGAGATAATACCTTTGCCGTACGATTTGAAGGTGGATTTCGCCATTGACGCGGGCATATATCTTTTCAGAATAAAGGCCAGCGGAGAGAATACATTGAATTATGATGATTCGGAATGGATTCAACGAAAATATACAATCAAAAAAGCGCCTGTGGAAGTTAGTATAAGAGGCGCTCTGATAAGACCCGAGGACCTGCATTTATATCCGGGCCTGACAAGATATCCTTTAGAAAAAACTTACGGCGACGAAATAATTAAAGAAAATTATGAAGTCTATTATACAGGTTGGGTGAACGGAGAAGATCCTTTTGGCGAAAATCCGCCCGCGGGATTTGAGCCGGCAATAATTTTGTGGAATGAACTTAATGACAGATACTTAAACGCGCGTCCCGCCACCCCGTATTCCATTATCCCCGCACAAGGCGGATGCGATAACTATACTTTTGTATACAGAAGCTCATCATTTTATGTATACAAAAAACAAGGAGAGATATGGGTAAACGAAGAATATACTTCTCAAGTATATACGGGCAGCGATCACCGATATATAAGCACTTTCCGAGCCGACCGCGCGCCTGAAGAAGGGGAGGAAGCGCTGCCGTTCGCTTTTTCGCTGAATCATGACCCCATGCATTTTACCATAACGCTTAAGGCAAAGCTTGTCTATAATCCGCAGACAGGGCAATTTGAAAGAGATACAAGCGTTACCGAATGCGTGGACGCGGGCATATACATTTTTGCTATATGGGCAACCGAAGGCTTAAACTTCACCGCCGTAGGCTCGCAGGAAAACCCGCTGGAGTATCAATATACGATTACCAAAGCGGAATTGGTCGCGACATTGTCCAATGAAGAAATAACTTACGGCGATTATTACCCTTATTTTGAATTGAAATATACGGGATTTGCGGGCAGAGATATTCCCGACGAAGCTCCCGTTTACCGAATTAACGCGGAAGGAATTTGCGAGCTTATCTCGGGAGAAAATACGGTTAGCGATATCGTTCACCCGACGCTGGTCATTCCTTCAAACGCGATAGATTGCGGCAATTATGAAATAGGGCTGGAAGGAGGCGGTTCAAAGAATTATACAATAAATACGGATTACCGCGCCAGCCTTAAGATTAACAAAAAACCCATTACAGTAGGGCCCAATAACAACAATATCGTAGAAAAAGAATATGACAACAGCGATCTTGCCACAGATTGGATTTTCCCCAGGCACTATGCTTTCTACGGCGTAATTAAGCATTATTTGAAAGATACGGAAGACGTGGTTATTTTGAGAAGCTTTGCCGCTTACTTTGCAGAAAAGACAGTGGGAAGCCATGCGGTAAAAGTTATTGAATTAATGATAGACAACAGCAATTATGAACTGAAGACAATTGAATTTACATGCGAAGGCAAAATAACCCCCCGCGCTCCCGAAATTACCATACAACCGGCTACATATACTTATGACGGAACGCCCAAAGAAATTATTCCCAAAGTAGAAGGATTGCAGGGCGATACCGTTGAGTATGAAGTAAAATATAAAGGCAGCGGCAACACGGTTTATACAGAAAGCGTTAATCCCCCCAAAACAGCGGGCACATATATCGTGACTGTAACCACCACAGATCCCAATTATGTCAGCAAGAAAGTGGAAGCCACCATGGTTATCAATAAAGAGCGCGTAAAAATTGAATTCGGCGGAGATACTCAGCAGGTATACGGTAGAGTAAGCGGCCTCAGCGCTTGGGCAAGGGGCGTGGAAAATTACAGAGCGAGCGTATACGTGCGATATTATGACGAAAACGGCAACGAAGTCGCGGATATCACTAAAGCCGACGCAGGAAGCTATACGGCAAGGGCTTATTATGAGACCACCATAAATTATTTGTCAAATCAAGGCGAAGAAATGCTGCATATTAAGCCAACCGAAGTTACCGTAACCTTCCAATATACGGGCTCTTATATCTATGACGGCGCAATGAAACATAGCCAAGCGTATTTTTATAACGTAGAAGGGCAGAGCCAGTACGCTTTGATTAAATATGCGCTTGTTACCGAAGAAAACGATGAAATATATATTAATGTGAACGAAGACGGCGATGTTATTCCTTCCATCGCCCCCAAAGATTGCGGCAAATACATAGCTTATGCGGTAGCGCCGAATAAAAACTATACATTAATCGGGGATACGCTTAGCGCTTCATTTGAGATAAAGCCGAGAGACTTAATTATTAAGTGCGACGATATTGTGGTAAACAAAGGGGAAACGCCTTATTTCACATTTACCCTTCAAGGTATAGCAAGCAACGAGAGCATTAACTCTTTGGATACAGCTCCCCAAATTAGCTATTTCGACAATAATCAAAACGCGTTCGCGCCCGGCGTTCCTTCCGAAGTGGGAGTATATAGGATTTTGCCTTACGCGGCTTTTGACAGAAATTATAACATATCATACGCGGAAGGGAAGTTAAGCATCAATTCCGTTCAATTAGTAGCAAATACGTCTTACAGCGAAGGCTTGATATTGCTCGGATCGTTTAATCCAGACGCCTCATTGAGCGTAAAGGTAGTATATTCGGGCAATTACAGCAAAGCCGGCAACAGCTTTGAAGTATACAAAATGGAAAATCAAAAGTATAAGAATGCCGCTCTCAGCGATATATATGAAATTACGCTCAATAACAGCTCTTTATCGCCGGGAGAAACCATTACGGTTAAATTGTTATTGCCCTCGCATTTGAGAGGAGCCGAATCATATGAAATAGCTCATATTAAACCGAACGGCGAAGTCGAGGTATTTGAAGTGTCGCAAATCGACGGCAATTATATCAGCTTTGAAGTAAATGAATTGGGGTATTTCAGCGTATTGGTAGAGGGGAAAAAGAGCATGGACAGTATTTGGGTATATCTGGCTATAGCCGGCGCGGTTGTTGTAATACTTATCGGCATAGCAGTAATTAAGAAAAAAGCTTAAAGAGGTTGAAACAAGATATGACTAACAAAGGGTTGAGCAAAAAGTCTTTGGCGATATTATTCACAGTGCTATTGCTTATTTCGCTGATTAGTATTATTTTGGCGAGCGTGAGTTATGAAGAAGATGCTTGTTACGCCGCGGGCGATATAGAAGTAGTGATAGAGTTAAGACCGGATTATCAGCTTGTGTACAAAGCGGATAATTTTTTGGTTGAGGATAACGGCTTTTTCCATCCCGATTCAGACTTATTTTCAGCGCTTGTAATAACCGAGAAAACAAGCGGAAATACAGTGAAAGATTTGGGTTCATCAGATATCAATGTCAGCGGACAGGCATTGCCGTTAAGAGACGCGGGCGTATACAACGATTTGGTTTTTGAAATCGCCGACACCAATTCAACATACTTTGGACAATCAATCATTGATTTGGAGATACAAAAGGCGCCGCTTTTCATAGACAGCGCCGATGCCAAAGAATATTTTGATTATTCGGACACCAAAATTTACGACACCACAACGGCTTTTGATTCCATTACCGTTATTAATGACGCCATTAAGGCAATAAACGATGAGATTGCTTATATTGTCGATGTATACGCCGAATACAGCGCGCCTAACGCAGGAAACGCTGAATATGCCATTACTTTTGAAGTGGACAGCGATAATTATTTGCCTCAGCCCATTATTATGACGGGACAGATATTGCCCTATGAAATCGACGACGCCGAGGCAGAACGATTTATAGGCATAAAGCATTATAAACTATACGACACTACGCACGACATGACGCTGTATGACAGGGTTATTTACATCAAAGAAGAGCTTGTGGAAGTATTTAATTACCTTGCGGATAAGATAGCCGATACTTATTCTTTGTCTCGCAATAACGGCGAAACGATTGTTCAATCGCTCTTAATCGGCGTAAACAATCCCCAAGAAGACGATTACACTATTTTGCGTATTGACAACGACAAACTTCTTTACCTTATTTACAGCTTTGACCAAAACAATCCTTTCGGCGCAAGAGATATTTGCGACGACCTTCTTTCTCAATTGGAAAACTGGCTGATTTCACAAGATTATGACCACATTGTCTATACGGGAGACGATGTCGCCTATTTATATTTTACCAATTTGAACGAACTCATATCATTGAGCGATGTTTATGGCAAATTTGCTTCCGCCGATTCACAGGAGGGATTGCCATATACCATTTATTTTAACAACGAAGATTTAAGCAATTATGTTTTTTCCTCCCATCAAACCCAAGGCGTTAATGAAACCCAAGGCGTTAATGGAACAATCACTCCCGTAATATTGGGAGTGATTTTTCCCACCATTGAAATATATTACGGCGACAGCCTTCCGACCCAATATAAAATACCTTTTGTGAAGAAGGATGATCTGTCCGAGGTTATCGGAGAAAGCGTTAATTCCGAAGGAAACAAGCTCTTTTTGCCTATTCCCGCATTTATATTCAGTTTTGATTATATCAACAGCGTCTTAAATAAGTTCTATGCGGCCGATTTGTTAAAGCCCGAATACGCTTCCATGCTGGATGAGGACGGCGATATTTTAATGGATTTTGATTTTGACGACGAAGTCGAATATAACGGCAATGTGTATGATTCTTTGGAAAACGCGGGCGGGCCGCCCACAAGGTACATGCTCGATATGCCGTCTATTCTTACAAATTACATATTCATAGACGTTATTTATCTGTTTGACAGTCAAGACAGATTTTACGGGCCGAACTTGATGGTTAAACCAAAAACCCTTGAGGTCGATATGTTTGAAGCCTCAACGCAGAAAAGATATGACAACTCCTCAGACAGTTTTGGGCTGGCCATTTGCGATGGCTTTTTGTCGGGGGAGGAAAACCTTTTTTATGCGTTTATCAGCTATAATTTCATGGATTATGAAGGCAACTATGTGGTAAATGCGGGCAATAATTACCTACTTTCACATTTTGAGCTGGGCCTATTGCCGAAGGAAGGAGTTGTAGGCTATACCGAAGAAGAATTGCTGTTGATGTGCTATAATTACGATATTTCAAAATACAGCTTCGCGCTGGCGGCCCGACAAAAATACTCGGGAGTATTGAGTGTAGAGGTATGCGTAGAAGATGCGTCCTCTTGGATATGGGTAGACTTATCCTCTTATGAATCCCAATATTTGGGACAGCCGATTTTGGATATCAGATTAATGTGCTTATCCGGTTCTGAAGACACCATAAAAATTGAAAAAGCCGAGCTTATTATCAGCGTAATTGAAAACCAATATCTTGCATACGGCAACGATATTATGCGGCAAATAGCATTTGATTTTCAAAATTTCTATCAAAGCGATCCTTGGGATATTTTCACTTTGTCGTATATCTTGAAAGACGGTGAAAGCGTTATTTATGATACCCCCAACGACCAAGCCACGCCGCTTATACCGCGGGAGAACGGCTACAAAATAATATTGGACGGCTTTTCTGCCCGCAGCGAATGGCTCAACGAATACGGAAACAATTATGATATAATACTTGATTCCACGGAAATTGATTTTTATGTGGTAAAAGGTTTGCTGTACGATATACAAATATCTCATTTAACAAAAGATTACGGCGATTTCGATCCGCTATTTACATTCGATTTAATAAAAGGCCATCGCGATTGCGATTATTATGATTTGCAAGAAAGGTTGCTCAGAGCCTCCGCAATCGAGAACGCCAAAAACACCATAGAGATATATTTGGACGATTCCCATGAATATTACGATATCGATTATTCAACCTATTCCGTGGGGTCATTGTACATAAATACGCGAACGGAAAATATAGAACCTGACCAATATATAATTACATATGGCGAAATATCCGACACGTACTTTACCATAAATGTTGATTATGCAGTTCCTACGGAAGTTTTCGGCGATATAACATTAAATCTTACATATTATTGCTTTGCTGAAACCTTGAACGCGGGAGAGGAATTTATTCACGATATATATGACATACAATACCGCATCCCCAATTATAATATCGATATTGTACTAATAAATGGCGACAATAAGATTAAGATTAAGCCCAAAGAAGTGGAAATAAACCTTTCCGCCACAGACGGTCTGAACAATGCCTATAACGGGCTGCAAAAGGCATATGACGGGTTGCCTTTGATTATAAATCTTAAAGACGATTATACCTTTGATTACAATAATGATTTTATTGATTTGGAAGATGAAGATTACCCCATTCCGCGCGAAGACAGATTTGCTTTGGGTTATTATGTTTATTTGGACGATTTGCTTGAATACGGTGAAAGGCTATTCTTTGCCAAAATCGAAGCAAATATTTACGATTCTTACTACGAACGAACAAAATACGGCGAAAAAACCCTTTATTTAACCAATATTGTTTTGGCCAAGATTGACGGCTTTGACCAATATTTAGTCAGCGCCGACAATTATGCTTTTACTCTTGTCTACGATAAAGCGGAGATAACCAAGAAAGAAATATATTTGAATACCGCTCCGCAGGGCCAGACATATTCCAAAGTGTTCGATAACCAAAATTTTGTTTTGCCGTTTACCCCAAACATGTATGGCGCGGGGGATTTAGCGGCGGGTCATTATTTTGATTTAAGCAGTTCCAACTTTATAAGTGAAGGGAAAGATGTCGGCGTATGGAATCTTTTAATGCAATCGGAGAGCGGATTCAAAATTTATGACGAGTCAGAAATGGATGTTTCGGAAAACTATGAAATAGCCAATGAAGATTTTGGCAATGTTACCATAACGGAAAGAGAAGTTATTATTTCTTTAACCGAAAGCATTAGTCATATCTATGACGGAAACCGCATCGCCATCGATCTTTATGACGGCTCTTTGTATATGGAAAAAAATGGCGTTTATACCGCCATTGTTGACAAAGAAGGGCAAATTGTCAGAAAAAATATTGATTTTATCAATAAAAAGGACGACTCGCTCCCCGCTTTTGTGGATGACCATTACATAATCGGCAAGCTAATCACCGAAAGCGCGTCCGCCGTCAGCTCTTATATGGTAAAAGACGGCGAGCTGCAAATGGTAAATACCCTCAATTCAAATTATTTAATAACATTCTCTCCTCCTTTTGGCGGCATTTTGACGAATATACTCAGAAGAGCGATTACCATCGATGTCAATCCCTCGGAGGATATCGAAGGGATTCCGTCGGCAATTTACAATGGGCAATTGTTTGGAATAGAAATACTCATGGAAATGGCCGACAATCTTGTTGGGGGGCACAGCATCGCTTCGGGCGTTCGCGTTACCGCCGACGAAAACGTATCCAAACAGGGCAGCGTGATTATGCCCAAGCTTTTAACAAACAGCATGGATTTTGTCATTGTTGACGAAGAAGGCTACGATGTTACCGAAAATTACAGCGTCACATATGTGGACAGACGCGTATATATTATGCCCAGAGAAATAGGCATAAATATTACATTGGAGCTCAGCGAGGAGCAGCGTAAAAAATACTATGACGGCTCATTGTTTACCGTTAACGCCACTACGGCCATGGCCGAGGGCATAGTAGACGGCGAAATAATATACGGCGGAAAGCTTGTTACATTGGACGCCAATGTATATACCTTAGATGAATGGGGGCAAATAATATATGACAGCGAGGATAATTATATTTCGAAAGAGCTCTTTATTTCCGAGCAAGAGTCTATAATTATCAGAAAGAAAAACAGTCAAGGCCAATATGTTATAGACAGCACTTCAAATTATTTGATTTCGCTTACGGATAATTTTGTGGATATTCTGCCCAAACCTGTTTCTGTAGATATAAGAAAGGATTATTATAACTTAAATTTTGTTTATAACGCCACTGTTTATGAATTCGATGTAACCGAGACTATGATAACGGACATTTACAACGCTCCGGGGCTTTTGTCTTCGCATAGGGTATCGCCGTTATCTTCACCCATTCGCGCCGCCGAAGTCAACGCGCGGGATGGCATTGACTTGATATATCCCGAAGGCCAGCTTTATATAGCGCATATTGATGATATGGATAATATTCTTATTACCCATAACTATGATTTTGACTATAATGCTTGCCAAATCAACATTACAAAAAGACCTGTGGAAATGAATGTAGCTTTGACGGGATTGGATTTGAAGCATATCTATGACGGCAAAATTTATGAAATAGACATAGTGTCCGAAATGGACGCCAACAAACAGGATTTAACCAGAGGGCTTATAGAAAATCATGTTTTTGTGGGAAAAGCCAGAACCGTCGACGAATTTGTGGATACTGTATATAAATATAAAAGATTGTATTGCGAATGCGAAATAATTACCGACGAAACGGGAACTGAGGATTATACCGACAATTATTTGATAACTTTTACCGAAACATACGCGGAAATATTGCCTAAAGAAGCGGTCATAAACTTTAATTATTACCCACAAGAGGCGCTTACAAAAGTCTACGACGGACAAAAAATGACCTTAGGCATTCTTCAGGCCATGACCGAGGATTTGGTACTTGAGGATTTTATCGTAGAAGGGGCAAGTTACCGCAGTACCGTGGCAAACGCCAAAGGCGTTTATGATTTGCACAATCAAGGAGAAGGGGAGATAGTTATCAACAGAGCGGGGATAAGCGATAATTTAGCCTTTAATTATACTTTCATTTATGTGGGAGAAGTCACTATATCGCCGCGCAAGATTTTTATAACGGTCAGAAACACCGATGACTATTATTATGACGAGGAAAGCGACTTCATAAGCGGTCTTAAAGACGTATATAACGAGCATTATACTTCTCATGTAATCGACTATGCGCATTATTATATCGACGACGCCGACAACGACAATAACGGCTTCGGCTTTGAATTGGTGGAAGGGCATTATTTTGCGGGAGGCTCCGTGCTTCCAGAAACGATTAACGCCGCCGAGAAGATAAAGTTGGTATTGAATTTGCCTGCCGTCATCAGAAATTCTGCCAGCGAAAATGTTACTTCCAATTATCAAATTGAATATAAAGATTCGTATTATGAAATTCTTAAAAGAAAAATAAAATTTGATGTGGCCTTGAACGAACAAGGCAGTACCGACGATTATCAAGGTAGCTTTGTGAAAACTTATGACAGAAAAAGGTATGAGATAATATTAAAGTATTACATGGTAAAACCCGACGGCAACTTCTTGCCGCTGGTACAAAACCATATAATCTATGGCGGCTGCTTGGTTACCGAAAACGGCGAAGTGGAAAGAGATTATCAAGGGAATGTCATACCCAAACCTCTGATTTGGGACCCTCAAAGGCCGCTTATCATACATAACGCCGAAGGCGCGGATGTTACCGCCAATTACGATATTGACACCGAAAATACCTCATATAATTTTGTGGAAAGAGTGGTTACCATACAGCCCAAACTGTTAGTTATCGATATAACTTACGGGGTGCAAACCGATTACACCAAGGTATATGACGGACAAGTGTTTACCGTAGATATATATAACACCATGGTAATTGAGGATTATCCCGGCAGCGGCGGCTTTGCTTGCGATTATAACGAAGATGGTCTGCCCATAGACAAGGACAGCATCAAAAGGTTCAGCGGCACTCTTGTTACCGAAGACGCCAACGTCCAAATCGGCGACGGCGGCATAGTGGCGCCCAAATTGTTAAAAGTAGGTTCTCCGCTGGTCGTGGAAAATCCTATGGGCGAAGACGTTACCCATAATTATGATATCCGTTATTATAAAGGCATTAATTCCATGGACGACTGGGATCTTATTTTAGAGGGCCATGAAGAAGATTACGCGCCTACCGTCATTATACAAAGAAAACAAATGGAATTTGTATTCTTGGAAGGCAAAAAGATACAAAAGTATTATGACGGCGAGCCGTTTGACTTAGTTTTTGAATTTCAAAACGGCATTCTAACTGCCCAAGGCATATATATCAATAGCGATTTAAGCCAAATGGCTCAGGTTAACGGTTTAATTCAAGACGAAAAGGCAATATTCAGATTTACTACCGATACGGCGTCCGTCAATCCGAACATAAGATGGGTTTATAATCCCGCCGATACCGTAATCTTTAATAAAGACGGCAATGACAGCCAAAACAATTATATTATTTCCTGTACCTTGTATTTCGCCGAAATTCTTAAGCGGCAAATATGCATAGATGTCAATGAGCTGGGCGTCATTGAACACACATATAACGGGGAGCTTTTTGTGATACCGATAACGGACGCCATGGCGCTTAAAAACGCGGAAAACGACCATTTGCTTTTGCCCAATGAAAGCTTGGGGCTTTTGGAAGGCCATACCATTGTTTCGGGAAGCCGCAGATCGGTCAGCGCCAATGTGGGATTGCAAAATCTTATACCCCATTCTCAGGTTATAATTTTTGACACTTATGAAAACAAGGATGTTACCAAAGAATATTTGGTAACCGAAGCGGACGACCAATATGTAAGGATAAATCCTGCCGAAGTAGTCATAGCCCTTACGGGTGAAAGAACTAAGGTTTATGACGGAAAGCCTTTCGTCATAAGTCTTACCGAAGAGGGACTGGTAAGCGGCTTAATATCAGACAGGCATTATATCTATCGCGGAGAAATCGTTACCGAAACCAAGAACGCGGGAGAAAACTTGCCCGCCGTTTGCCATACCGATTCGATAGTAATTATGCAAAGAGGCTTGACGCCCGAAGAATCCGACATTGACATAACATTTAACTATTACTTTACTTATCACCCCGCCACCGTAACGATTTTTCCCAAAACCATCACAATAAGCAAAGGAGCCGATTATTTTAAATCCTACAACGGAAATACCGAAGTTGTTTTGTCCCCCAAACATTATACTTTCGGCGAGGGAGATATTTGCGAGGGGGATGTGGTAAGACTGCTGGATTATACGGCAAACTTCTCCTCCCCCGAAGTTACAGGCACCGGCGAACAAATAACGGTAACCGTGCATTCTTTAGACAATCCCAATTATGTTTTGGAAAATAATGTGTTTTTGATAACCGGCAACATTACCAGATTCAGCGTTATTGTGGAAGTGGAAGGCAGCATTCCTATTGAAAATAACGCGGGAGTGGTATTTACATATGACGGTTTGCCGAAGACGGCGACATATAATGTCAGAGGTCTTGAAGACGTATATGTCAAGCATAAGGTTTTTTACTATAACGCGCAGGACGGATCGCTCTTGTCTTCCCCTCCCGTAAATGCCGGGCTTTATGAAATGATACTTGAAACCGACGATGACGATTACAGGTATTGGACGGGAGCAAAAATAATGATACAAATAAACGCCGCTCCCATAAACATAACATTTACGGGCGACTTTAATCAAGATTACGGCGAAGTCATACCGCTAAGCGCCAGAGCCGTCGCGGGCGGCGGGCTGGATTTGCAATTGCCCATTGAATATGTTCCCATAAGAAGCGGTTACAGCTTCCCCGAAGCAGGCGAATACAGAGTGCAAGCTTCGTTCAATACGGATATATCAAATAAGAACTATCAATCGGCTTCAAGTTCGGCTACATTGGTAATAAATAAAAGAATGATTGAAGTAGAGTACGGCAATACCGATAATTTGGTGTATAACGGCAAGGTGCAGAATATACCCGTTAAAATCAAACCCGGCTATGTTTTGCCCGCCGATTCGTTAATGGTAACGGACAGCTCGCTTAAAATAACTTACAGCGGGGATTATTCCGTTTTGAAGAATGCGGGCAATTATGTAATGACGGTTACGGTTGAAAACAACAATTACGACGTCATCAATAATACCAAGAACGTTGTGATTAAGAAAAAAGTCTTGACCGTAAGGGCATTGATAAACGGTTCTTCAAGGCTTACAATCAACGAAGGGGAAGATATTATTCCCACCATTGAATATACCGGTTTTGTGAGCGGCGAGGACAGAAGCTTTTTACAAAAACCCGCGTACTTGCCGTATATAGCCAAAAAGCCGACAATTGACTATGAGGCGCTTCCTTTCGGAGCCGAGTCCATCAATTATGATTTTGAGTATGTGCCCGCGTATATTACCATACTTGAAAGAAAAATCACAAGCATTGCCGATGAAAACGGAAACGCCATTATTTCGGGAGAATACAGTTCTTTCGCCAACTTGACCGTTAATTTAGTCGCCGCCGACATATCCGATCCCGTTTATTATCAAATTAACGAAAATATCAATAAGAACTTGCCCTCAAAACTCATTGAAGACTACAAAGCGCATATGGTATACAGATTGCGTTTGGAACATTCCGATAACGAAGTTGATTCCGCCACCATCAGATTCAAATTGCCGCAGAATTTATTAAAAGAAGATACTTTTATGGTGCTTCATCTAGCGGAAAACGGCGAATATAAAATGTTGGGAGCGTATAAGGAAGGAGAATATCTTGTATTAAACGCCGACGATATGGGCGACTTTGTTATTCTAACGCCGAGGAAGGGGCTTTCGCCTACATTTACGCTGCTGCTCTTCCTTGCGCCCATCGCTTTGTTTATGATAGTAATTTTATTTTATTTCATGTTTAGAAGAAAATACGATGTGGATTAAAACGAGGGGATTTTCATAAAAAACAATAAACGGCATATTTTCTTCAATAGAAAGCATTAATCATTATTGCATTCTTTGATAATTTATGCTAAACTGTTTTGAGTCAAGCTTAATGAAAGGAGATAGGATTTATGGAGATTTCTAAAGAAAGAAGAGAAAAGAGCGTCAATTACATAGTTGACGGAATTAAGGACATCATCGTTAAATTTGGTCCCAGAGATCCGGGCAGCGAAGGCGAAAGAAAGGCCCAAGAGTATATGGCCGAAGAGTTGAGAAAATACTCGGACGAAGTAACAATCGAAGACTTTAAGGTCAATCCGGGTTCGTTTATGGGTTGGATACCCATATCGGTTACTTGCGTTCTTATCGCTTACATATTGTCATTCTTTGTGCCTTTTGTATCGTTATTATTAATTGTTATCGGGATGATTCCCATGATTTCACAATTTGTATTATACAAAAAACTGTTGGATCCGCTTTTCCCCGAAAAAGTTTCATGCAATGTATTCGCGGTTAAAAAGCCTAAAGGCGAAGTGAAGAGAAGAATTGTGCTTAACGGGCATGCGGACGCCACATGGGAATGGACTTATAATCATAAATTCGGATTTGTCGGATTTGCTTTATCCTTCCTTGTATCTATCGGCGGCATTGTTTATTTGGCCCTTTATTCAATTTATGCCATAATCGCCAACGGCGGCATAGGCTATCAATTAAGCTCGGGGATTCCTTTGATAGTAGGTCTTGTGGGCTTAATTTTTGTTCCCTTTTGGATAGGGATGTATTGGTTCAGCAATACCAAGAAAGTTGTGGACGGAGCCAACGATAACCTTACCGCTTGCTATATGGCGATGGCGGCGCTTAAAACCCTGAAAGACGAGGGAATAGAATTTGAAAACACCGAAGTATGCGTTTTGTTGACAGGCTCTGAGGAAGCGGGATTAAGAGGGGCCAAAGCGTTTGCCGATGAACATAAAGACGATTTTAATGATTGCGAAACCATATTTATTCCCATGGAAACATTGAGGGAAATCGAGCATTTGACTATATACACCAAAGACCTTAACGGAATTGTGAAAGCCGATGAAGATGTTGCCCGCTTATTGAAGAAGGCGGGAAAAGAAGTCGGTTACGATATACCGTACGGCACGGTCAGCGTGGGCTCAACCGACGCGGCGGCTTTGGCTCAAGGCGGCTTAAAAGCCTGCTGCCTTGCGGCGCTTGATCATAAGCTTAAGGACTATTACCACACAAGAAGAGATACATACGACAATCTTGACAAGAATTGTCTGGGCGTTGTCTATGACATAATTATGAAAGCGTTGAAGATATATGATGAAGAAGGCTTGAATAATCAGAATAAATAATGCTACTAACCGTCCGTTTAATTTTTGGGAGCGGCCATGATTAAACAAAAGATTAGGAAATTTTTTAAGCGAAGAAAGGGCTTGGGCTATACCATAATAGCCCTTTTCAGCGTTATTATGATATTTGTTTGCCTTTCCCTTTCTTCGGGCATTCCCAAGGTTAAAGGCATTGATAATTACAACGGGGACAACAGGTTTATTACCTTTCATGAGCGCCCTTTAATCGCCGCGCACAGAGCGGGTGCCGATGTCGCGCCCGAAAATACCCTGGCGGCTTTTGAAAGTTGCCTTAAAGCCCATAATTACAGGGTGGACATATTGGAATTTGATTTGCATGTAACATTCGATGACAAGCTTGTTTTGCTGCCCGACGATTCTCTTGACCGCACAAGCAACGCAAGAGAATTTTTTAAGAAAAAAAATGTGCTGGTCAGCCAAAAGACCTATGGCAGAATCAACGGTCTGAACATGGCGGAGAAGCATAAGGATAAAAGCGGCAACTATCCGTACCGGGGTTTGCGCGGACAAGACATTCCGAACAATATCAGAATAATAAGCTTAAGGGAGATTCTTGAATACATAAGAAGCGAAATTGATTATGATTTGTACTATATTATAGAAATAAAGGACGAAGGCGAGCTGGGCAATAAAGCCATGGATTTGCTGTACAAAGAACTTGTGTATTTTGATATAGTCGACAAGGTGATAGTGGGAACTTTCAATAAAAGCGTAAGCGATTATATCGATATGAAATATCCCATGATTACCCGTTCGGCGGGGATTGCCGAGGTTTTGGAATTTTATTACTGTAGTATATTCAATGTCGATTTGTCAAAAAAGAATATTAAATATAAAGTATTACAAATACCTTACAAGGATTTCGGCATTAATTTGGGCAAAAAAAGCATTGTCGATTATGCTCACCATTATGGGATTGCCGTGCAGTATTGGACAATCAATAAAGAAAAACATATCAAACATCTTGTAGAAATAGGCGCCGACGCGATCATAACCGACAGCCCTGATGTGGCGTATAAAGTGATTTATCGATAGGCGTTATTACCTTATTGAAAACCTTGCGCTTATATGATATAATTTATAAAAAGTTATTTGGGGAGGCAAAATGTTAAATAATTATAATTTTCGTTTTGAATATTTAATTGACGGAAAGCTGTTTGTGTCGGACAAAAAAGAAAATGAGCATTACTCTGTTTCAAGCGTTTTCAAAAATAAGCTGTTTACGCTTAAGCTTGTTCCCAAAACAAAAATTGAAATGAAAAGGTGCAGCATAATATATGATTATTCCTATGGGGAAAACAGCAAGGTGTTCGCCAACGGCTACCAGTCATGGACCACTTCGAGGGAGTACAGAAAAGGCGATACCCAAAAGGGATTGAAGGGATTGGCCAAATACTATCCCGTCAAGTATTTTGCCAGCATATTCGGCGATTATTCCTTTGCGGAATATTCAAACAAGCCGGGGTTTTTCCACAGCTTTACCTACGGCTATATAAAAAGCGGGGACGAGCTTACGCTTATCGGCTCTTTGACAGAAAGACAGGGCTATACGATTATTTATTACGATATGAACAACAATAAGCTGAGAATCGATAAGGATGTGGAAGGCGTAACCACCGATAAGGAATACGCTTTATATGAATTGTATATTACGGAAGGCAGCTATAATCAAGTTTTTGACAGTTATTTCAACGTCATGAATATTCCCAAGCCCAAAATCAATTTTATATGCGGATATACCTCATGGTATAACTATTTCGGCGGAATAACCGAAAAAATTATTGAAAGGGATTTAGAAGGGCTTTCAAGGCTGGGAGACAAAGCGGATATTTTCCAAATTGACGACGGTTATCAAGCCGCGGTAGGCGATTGGCTCAAAACCGACCAGCAAAAATTCCCCAAAGGCATGAAATATCTTGCGGACAGAATTCATTCCTATGGCTATAAGGCGGGCTTGTGGCTGGCTCCGTTTTGCGCCGCCCGCAATTCCGAAATCGCAAAGAATCACCCAGAATGGCTTATTAAAAACGATAAAGGCAAACCCGTATTGGGAAGCATAGCTTGGGGAGGCGCGTATGTGCTTGACATTTATATTAAAGAAGCCGCCGATTATATAAGGGAAGTTTTTCGCACGGTAGTAAAAGATTGGGGCTATGATTTGGTTAAGCTGGATTTTCTGTACAGCATATGCATGCAGCCCCGCAACAATAAATCAAGAGGCCAGATTATGTGCGAAGCCATGGACTTTTTGCGCGAATGCGTGGGCGAAGATAAATATATTCTTGGCTGCGGCGTTCCTCTTGGACCGTCTTTCGGCAAAGTCAATTTGTGCCGCATAAGCTGCGATGTCGATCTTTCCTTCAAGGATAAATTCTATGTAAAACACACCAACAGCGAAGTGGTAAATACCAGAAACGCTATGAACAACACTATTTTCCGCCGTCACTTGGACGGCAGAGCGTTCGCTAACGATCCGGATGTGTTTTTCTTAAGAGATAATGATTTGACAAAGAAGGACGAGTTGTTCCTTAAAAAGGGCAAATTAAGATTTACCCAAGAGCAAAAGAAGCTGCTTGCCAAGATAAACAATATGTTCGGCAGCGTGCTGTTTGTATCCGACAATATAGGCGGATACAACGATGAGCAGCTTGAGCTGGTCAAAGAAGCGTTTGAGCCTGCCAAATATCAAATTTTGGATGCCGAATACATTAGCGATGACGATGTTTCCATTAAATATATGGACGGCAAAGAAATGTATGAGCTTAAATTCAATTTCTTATCGGGAGAAAGCTCCGTGGTAAAATGTAAATAAGATTTGCCGCCAGAACAGAACAAACTAAAAACTATATTCCGCCTTGCTGCTTGCAGCTTGGCGGAATATAAATTTATAGCCTCAACATATACTATATTATATGCCGGAGAATTTAGTGGTTTCAGTCGATAAAAAAGAGGCGGCGATAATAAAGTACATTAAAGATTATCTGTATTGCAAGAATATCCGTTTTCATTTCGGAATGAATAAAGTAAGAGCCAAATTTAGTTTTGAAGGCGAAAGATATCAAGCAATGGAATTGATAGCCGACGCCATTCTTTTTTTTTATAAATTCAAAGAACTTATGTCGACGTTAAAAAATTGCTCTCTCAAGAATATGTGTTTTTACGCATATGTGGGGGCGCTGCTCAGTATCGATTACGCTCAGGAAAAGACTCAGATTATCGAGGAAATGGAAAAGGTGGGCAAGGTGGTTTCCATAGACGGCTTTATAAATTTTTGCGGCTATAAATTAATCGAAAATTGGAAGAACCTTGCCCAGCTTGCATATAAGCTTTACAACCAATGTAAAAACGAGGAAGACGCCTTTGAATTAACCACTTTCATGCTTGGAGTGGACGGAGAGGGGGAGGCTGTCATAGTGATTGACAACAATTCCACTTTACGGCTATTGAAGAACAAATCGCCCATTCCCATTCTTAATATCTTTGACAGGGAAGAGTTTAATGTTATCGCGACCATATTAAGCCACCGCCCCACCAATATTATTGTGGTAAATCCCGAAAAAATAGAGCCGTCGTTGATGAAAGCCATACATGCGCTGGGCGATTAAGATTGTATTGACACGCCCTTTTCTTTTTAATATAATATATATGTAGTATTATAGGGAAGTCTATTTTGTCGCGCAAGGAGTTTTTAGCCGTTATGAAAAAATATGGGGTCGCTGTTTTAGTCGCAATTTTCTTGGTTTTTGTGTGCTCTGTTTTTATCGGTTGCAACCAAAACGACGATAATGCAGAATTGAAATTCACGGTTAACACCAACGGCGGCACGGAAGACGGCAGCGTGGCGATTATCCGAAAAGGCCAAGCTATAGCGCTTCCCGACACTCAAAAAGAAGGCTATGAGCTTTCGGGCTGGTTTTTGGACGAAAAATTAACCATACCTTTTAATTCTGAAACCGTTTCAAGTTTAGACTTCAACGGCAAATTGGGGGGAATACTGTTCGCGGGCTGGAAACCCGTGTATTTTAACATATATTACGTTCTCAACGGCGGAGTTAACCATGCCAATAACGCAACTTCCTATACCGTTGAGGATGAAATAATTTTACTTGCGCCCCAAAGAGAAGGCTATACCTTCGCGGGCTGGTACGACAACAATTTATTTTTCGGGCAACCGATAACCTCCATACCTGTGGGAAGCATAGGCGAAAGAACCTTTTACGCCAAATGGCTGCCTTATGACATAACCTATCATCTTAACGGCGGCATAAACAATATCGCCAATGTTCCCACCTATGACGGAAGCGCCGATATCGTTTTGCACGCTCCCACAAAAGAAGGATACACTTTTGCGGGATGGTTCGACAATCCCGCTTTTGAAGGCGACGCGATTACGCTGATACCCCAAGGCAGCACAAGGAACAGAGAATTTTACGCCAAATGGAATATTAAAAATTACACGATTTCTTACGATGTCAGAGGGGGCGAAAACGGAGACAACCCCGCTACATATACTATTGCCGACACCATAATTTTTAACGCCGCCACAAGGCAAGGCTATGAATTTATGGGCTGGCGCAATCAAGCAAACGATGAAAAGGTTGACCGCATAAATCCCGGCGCCGTGGGCGACTTGGTTCTTTATGCCGAATGGAAACCCGTTGAGTACAATATTATATATAACCTTGACGGCGGCGTAAACAATCCCGCCAATCCCGACACATATACCATTGAGGACGAAATCATTTTTACGGAGCCGCATAAAGACGGCTATCAATTTTCGGGTTGGTTTGACGCATATAACAATCGCGTTTTGGGCTTGTCCCAAAGAACGGGGAATGTGGTTGTTTACGCGCAATGGCAGGTCATTATTTATGAGGTAAGCTATAATTTGGACGGCGGCGTCAATTCTTCATACAACCCCAACACATACGATATGGAACGGTATTATGAACTGCGGCCGGCCTCAAAGGTAAATTATATTTTTAAGGGCTGGTACGACAACGCCGCTTTTGAAGGACAAATGATTACTCATTTGCCCATAGAAGATTATTACGACGACATAACGCTTTACGCCAAATTCCTTCCCGAACTCGACATAATTTACTATTTGGACGGAGGACAAAACCATTCGGACAATCAAATTGTATTTACCATTGAAGACTCGGTAACTTTATACGATCCCCAAAAAACGGGATATATCTTTTTGGGCTGGTATGACAACGAGAGTTTTGAAGGCCAGCCGATAACATCTATTCCAACGGGAACTTATCAAAATGTGTTTTTATACGCCAAATGGCAAGCCGTTGAGTACAGCATTACATATTATCTCGACGGGGGAACAGATAACACAAACCCCGCAAGCTATACCATAGAAGATGAAAATATCGTGCTGACCGCTCCTTACAAGCATGGCTATACATTCGAGGGTTGGTACAACAACATAAATCATATCGGCAACAAAATAACCATGATACCCAAGGGAAGCGTGGGAGACAGAACTCTATACGCGGCTTGGACGCCCACCGCTTATTCCATTACATATCACCTTGACGGCGGCAATAACGCTTTGAACAACCCGCAGACTTATACGATTAACGATACCGTTATCTTTTATAATCCCACCAAGGCGGGCTATGAGTTTGACGGCTGGTATACCGACGCCGATTTTACCAATCCTATCGCCGAAATACCCCAAAACAGCACGGGGGATGTGGTTATTTACGCCAAATTCCTTCAGCTTTACACCATTTCCTACCAAACAAACGGCGGAATAAATGACGCCAAAAACCCGTCCAATTATACGATAAAGGACAGCTTTATTCTATATCCCGCGTTAAGAACGGGTTACAGATTTATAGGCTGGTACGACAACGCGGGATTTACGGGAGATGCCGTTGACGAAATAGAGCAGGGAACTTCGGGGAATATAGTTTTATATGCCGAATTCCTTATTGAATACGGCATAACTTATGTTGTTTACGGCGGCGAAAATAATCCTTTGAATCCAAGCGGCTATGTGGAAACAGAAGAAATTATTTTTGAATCCCCCGCCAAAATCGGCTACACCTTTATCGGATGGTATGACAGCGAGGATTTTGACAATGAGATAACGGGCATATCGTTTGGCAGCCAAGGCAATATAACCGTATACGCGCTTTTTGAAGTAATAGTTTACGATATAAACTATCACCTTGACGGCGGAAGCAACCACCCGTATAATGTTTCAAGCTATACCGTGGAAGACGACAGCATTATTTTGATGCCCGCATCGAAAGAAGGGTATAGCTTCAAGGGCTGGTACAATAATGGAAGCTTTGAAGGAAACCCCATTAACAGCATTCAGCATGGCAGCGTGGGAGATATTAATCTTTACGCCAAATTCTTGAAAATATACCATATAACATATTTGCTTGACGGCGGACAAAATGACAGCGACAACGCTTCAACCTATACACAAGACCAAACAATAATCCTTAAACCCGCCATACCCAGAGACGGATACCGCTTCCTTTATTGGCAGCTGGATGGAGAAGAAATTCAGGCAATAAGCGGCATGAGCGGAGATTTGACAATAGAAGCGGTATACGAGATTATTCAATACGATATTACCTATCATTTGGACGGCGGAACAACAAACAGTCCTTCGTCGTATACGGTGGCCGATACCGTAGTATTGCTGGATGCCGAAAAAGCGCACTTTGTTTTCTTGGGCTGGTATGACAACCCTGATTTTGAAGGAGATGCCATAACGCAAATTGAAAGCGGAAGTAGCGGCGCTAAGGAATTTTACGCTTTGTATGAGCCTCGTCAATATACCATAACTTATCATTTATCGGGCAGCGAAAACAATCCCTTGAATCCTTCCCAATATACCATATTTGATAGTTTTGAATTGAAAACCCCGACAAGAAACGGTTTTGATTTTTTGGGCTGGTATGACAACGCGGAATACAATAACGCCCCCATAGCCGCCATAGAAGAAGGCAGCCATGGCGATATTGATTTATTCGCCAAATGGGAAATAAAGACTTATATAATCGAGTATAACTTAAAAGGCGGCATAAATTCTCCGCTTAATCCCACAACATATACGGCGCTGGACACGGTAATTTTCCATGATCCCGTCAGGGAAGAGTATACATTCGGCGGGTGGTACGATTTTGATCCCTCCAATTTATCTAATGAAGAATTGGATGAGAAAACGCCTATTACTAGATTTGAAGCGGGAACGGTGGGGAATAAAGCGCTTTACGCCAGATGGCTGTCCGAAGTATATACCATCACATATGTGCTTAACGGCGGAGTAAACAATTATAACAATCCCGAAACATACACTAGAGATATGCGCATTACTCTTTATTCTCCCACAAAGATTGACCATACTTTTATCGGCTGGTATGACAACCCGCAATTTCTGGGAGAGCCTATTACCGTTATACCTTCAGGCTCGGAAGGAAACAAAACATTTTACGCCAAATTCTCATTGACATATTATATAACATACATACTTAACGGCGGCAGCTACCATAACGAACCTTCCACTTATACCCAAGACGATGACACCATTATATTGGGACAGCCCATAAAAAGCGGATTTGTATTTATGGGCTGGTACGCCAACGCGCAGTTCAACGGAGAAATAATAACGGAAATCCCCGCGGGGAGCACGGGAGATAAGACATTCCACGCAAAATTTCTGCAGCAGTACGCGGTATCTTATTTCCTGGATAACGGCGTTAATCATCCCGACAATCCCAACGTTTACACGGTTGAAGACAGCTTTACGCTGAAAGACCCCGTAAAAACAGGTTATATTTTTGTAGGCTGGTACGCGGAAGCGACTTTTGATACCCAAGTATACGGCGTTGAGGCGGGAATAACGGGAGAATTGAAATTTTTTGCGAAGTTCCTGTTTATTAACGAATTGAACTATATACTTAACGGCGGGATTAACTCGCCTTTGAATCCCCTCAGCTTTACGGTTGAAGACAACTATGACTTATATCCCGCCACCAGACAAGGTTATTCCTTTGAAGGCTGGTACAGCAACGCCAACTTTTTGGGAGACCCAATAACGCGGGTGGGCGAAGGTTCTTCGGGATTAAGGAATCTTTACGCCAAATGGGAAATAATAAACTATACCGTTGACTATGTTTTGAACAACGGCATAAACAATATAAACAACCCCACCGATTACAACATAGAAAGCCCCACACTGCAATTATACGAACCGGGCAGAACATATTATGAGTTTTTGGGGTGGTATGACAACGCTGATTTTACAGGAAACCGCATTGAGCAAATAATATCGGGTTCCACAGGCAATTTAACTTTTTACGCCAAATGGCAGCCCATTGTCTATACGATAACTTACGAGCTTTCGGGCGGCGTAAACAATCCTTCCAATCCGCTGACCTACACCATTGAAAGCGAAACCATAGTGTTTGGCGATGCGCAAAAGGCGGGAGCGAACTTTGTCGCTTGGTACGATAACCCCGCTTACAGCGGCTCAAGCGTTTTGGGCATAGCCAAAGGCAGCGTGGGCAATAGGATATTTTACGCCAAATGGGATTTAATCGAATATAATATTATTTATCATAGCGATTCGGGAGCCAGCAATTCCCCTTCCAACCCCGCCACATATAATGTGGACAGCAATATAACTTTGCAAGGCGCGGTTAAAGGTTATTATACTTTTATTGGATGGTATGACAACCCTGATTTTGAAGGCGAAAAAATAACCGTGATTACGGGAAGAACAGGAGATTTACATTTATATTCAAGATTCTCGCTTACATACTTTATCAATTATAACTTAAACGGCGGAGTAAACAATCCCTTGAATTCTCCAAGCTTTACCGAGCTGTCTTCGGACATAATATTGCAAGCCCCCCAAAAAGATTATTATGAATTTGAAGGCTGGCATACTTCGGCGGATTTCTCCACCGAGCCAATAACGCTTATTCCTTCGGGAACGACCGACGATATTAATTTATACGCCAAATGGTCTCCCAAGGAATTCAGCATAATATATCATTTGGGCGGCGACGGCGAAAACCCGAATCCAGCGACATATACCGTGGAAACCGACAATATTAATTTGCAAGCGCCCGTAAGGAACGGATATTCTTTCCAAGGCTGGTACGATAACGCCGGCTATCAAGGAGTGCCCATAGAGGTTATTCCCATGGGAAGCGTGGGGAACAGGGAATATTACGCCAAATGGGAGGTAATCACATATCAAATCACTTATTATCTTGACGGCGGCGTAAATTCCATTTACAATCCGACAAGCTATAATATACAAAGCTCAAATATCATTTTGGAAGAGCCTCTAAAAAGCTATTATATCTTCCAAGGCTGGTACGATAACGCCAATTTCGAAGGGGAAGCGGCAACGGGAATTCCAAGCGGAAGCTGGGGAAACAAAGAATTTTACGCGTTGTGGACTCCCGTTATATACAATATCAATTATCATCTGTATGGCGGAGTTAACGCCGCAAGCAATCCTCATTCCTACACATACGAAGATGAATACATATTGGAAGAGCCCACAAGAGAATATTATATCTTTGAAAACTGGTACTTAAACAGCTCCTTTACGGGAAATCCCATTACGAAAATTGAAAACCGAAACGGCGAACTCAATCTTTACGCAAAATGGATTCCCATAAGCTTTAATATAATTTACAGCCTTGACGGGGGCATAAACCATCTTGACAATCCCGACAAATACACCATTGAAACGAATATAATTTTGCAAAAAGCCACAAAAGCCAATTATAACTTTATGGGCTGGTACGACAATCCTGATTTTGAAGGACAGCCTGTTATCCAAATAGCAAACAGAACGGGCGATATGATACTGTACGCCAAATTCTTGTTGGCATACAGAATTACATATTACCTTGACGATGGCGAAAACAACGTTTTGAATCCCGAAACATATACTGAAGAAGACGAAATAATTTTGCTTGCGCCGCATAAAGCCAATCATATCTTTATGGGTTGGTACGACAACCCCGATTATGCAGGGGATACGGTAAGCGGAATTCCGTTGGGAGAAAGCGGCGACAAGGCGTTTTACGCCAAATTTATGATAGCGTACAGAATTACTTATCATCTTAACGGCGGCGCAAACGATGAACAAAATCCCCCGTATTACTTAGAGGATAATGATATCGCGCTGAAAAATCCTTCCAGAGCGGGATATATGTTCTTAGGCTGGTACGACAATCCGAATTTTGAAGGCGAACCCATATATATAATTCATGGTCAGGACAAAGCGGATGTTACTCTGTACGCCCGCTGGGAGCAAGCAGGCTATTATCTGTATTTTGGAGAATATCCTCAATCTTTGGCCATAGACGAAGCTGTTGCCCAAATGGGCTCTCAAGCCGACGCAGACGGTTATTACACAAGCTCTTACGACAATATGAGATACGCTTTGCTGGACGGCAAATATTATAAGGTGGAGCCCATAAGATGGAGAGTAATTACTTATGCCGAAGGCAAAGCGACATTGCTTGCCGATATAATACTTGACGCAGGAGCGTATAATGATTTATATCAATCTATAACTTGGGAAAACAGCAAATTGAGAACGTGGCTGAATGACGCTTTCTATTCCGCCGCTTTTAACGGGAGTTTTGACAATGTAGTTAATTCGCTCACGCAAACAAGCGTCAATCCCGCCCATAACACCCAAAGCGGCAACGCGGTATATGACAATGTAAGACTTATGTCCATTGAGGAAATGCTTAATAATGAATACGGATTCAATTCTTCTTACGGATATGCGGATAACAACAGAATCGCCAAGGTTACCGATTACGCCAAAGCAAGGGGCGCTTACGCGAACGAAAGCGGAAACGGTATATGGTGGCTTTACTCGGCGGGAAGCAATTCAAAATACGCCGCGTATGTAGGGGCGGAAGGCAAGATTTATACAAACGGCAACAATATAACATTGCCGTATTACGGCATAAGGCCTTCAATTTGTTTGCAACTTACGGCAGATTAATCGCAAAAAAATTATTGAAACGCCGAACAAATGTTTGGCATTTTTTTACATATTTTTGTAGTTACTGATAGATGCTTTTTTAAGCCTTGATTTGCCCGTTTCTATTGATAATATAAGCATATGTAAATTGACATAGACACATAATTATGGTATCATGAAGCAAGATTTTACTGATGTTTGCGGAGGTTGAATGGCTAAATACGAATCGACAAATATTAAAGTTCTGGAGGGGTTGGAAGCGGTACGGTTAAGGCCGGGGATGTATATCGGCTCCACAGGCTCAAAAGGACTTCATCATATACTTTGGGAAATAATAGACAATTCCGTTGATGAAATCGCCAACAAATACGGAAACAAGATAGATGTCATCATTAATGAAGACGGCTCTGCCACCGTCGAAGATAACGGCAGGGGCATTCCCGTGGACATTCATCCCGTCTTAAAAATGCCGGGCGTGGAAATAGTCTTTACAAAATTGCACGCTGGCGGAAAATTTGACAATAAGGATTATACATACAGCGGAGGCTTGCACGGCGTGGGCGCCAGCGTTACAAACGCTTTGTCGGAATGGCTGAATGTGGAAGTCTATAGGGATAATAAAATACACCGCATTGAATTCCATTCTCCCGTAATAAAGGGCAAAATCAAAAGCGGAATAATAAAAACCCCCTTAACGGTAATAGGAACCACAAAAAAACAAGGCACAAAAGTAACCTTTATGCCCGATGAGCGCGTTTTCGGCAATGAGACCTTTGACGCCGAGAATATTATAAGCAGACTTAGAGATTTGGCTTTTTTGAACAGCTCCATTAAATTTACTTTCGAGGACAGAAGAAGCGAAAACCCGCAAGTTGAAGAGTTTTTTTATCAAGGCGGATTGGTTGATTTTGTCGATTACATTAACGAATCCAAAGATGTTGAAAAGAATAAGACAATATATTTGGAGGGGCAAATCGATAAATTCTTATTGCGGGTAGCTTTTCAGCATACAAAGACTTATACCGAAAACATTATTTCCTTTGTCAATAATATTCCCACAATTGAAGGCGGATATCACGAAACAGGGTTTAAGAGCGCGCTGACAAAATGCATGAACGATTTCGCAAGGGCAAATAATTATCTTAAACCCAAAGACAACAATCTGCTGGGCGAAGATTTTCGGGAAGGGCTTACCGCGGTCATTGCGGTAAAAATGCAAAACGCCCAATTCGAGGGACAGACCAAGTCCAAATTGGGGAATCCCGACGCCAAAACGCTTGTGGAAAGCATAGTAAACGAAAAGCTGGAGGAGTTCTTAAAAAAGAGCAAAAATAAAAGCATCGGGGAATTTATCGTAAAGCAGGCAATCGACGCTTGCAGGGCAAGGGAAGCCGCCAAGAAGGCAAAGCAGCAGCAGCGCCAAAAAAACGCCATGATGGGCGCTTCATTGGTAGGCAAATATGCCGCTTGTACGGGCAAGGATTCGGAATTGAACGAATTGTTTATCGTAGAGGGAGATTCGGCGGGCGGCTCTGCCAAACAAGGCAGGGACAGAAGGTTTCAAGCCATATTGCCGCTTCGGGGCAAACCTCTAAATATTCTTAAAGTCAATAAAAAAGAAAAAATTTACGAAAATGAAGAAATAAAAACCATAATAGCCGCTTTGGGCACAGACACCGAGGATGATTTTAACATTAATAATTTAAGGTACGGGAAAATTATTATTCTGTCAGACGCCGACCAAGACGGCTACCATATCAGGTCTTTATTGCTGTCGCTATTTTATACGCTGACCAAAGAACTGATTATCGAAGGCAAAGTATTCGTAGGCATGCCCCCTCTTTATAAAATACAGAAAAAGGATATAATCAAATACGCTTATACCGACAAACAGCTTGACGCCATTGTGGAAGAAATGAAAAGCGGCTACACCATACAAAGATATAAAGGTTTGGGCGAAATGAACGCCGAACAGCTTTGGGAAACCACCATGAATCCAAAGACAAGGACTTTGGTCAAAGTTACCATGGAAGACGCCAAAGAAGCCGACAAAATTATTAATACCTTTTTGAACGACGATTCGCAAATCAGAAAAGACTATATTTTCAAGTACGCCAATTTTAATAAACAAGATGAGTTTGCTCTAAAATACGGAGGTTGACTTTAATATATGAGCGCAAAAAAAATCGTGGAAGAAAATTTTGAAGAAAAGATTATTGAAAGGCCGCTTTCAAGGGCCATTCATGAATATATGATGCCTTACGCCGAATATATAATTTTGGACAGGGCTTTGCCGAGGGTGGAAGACGGACTTAAGCCCGTTCAGCGCCGCATTCTTTATACAATGTACGAAATGAATCTTAAGCCGGACGGTCCTTTCAAAAAATCGGCAAGGGTAGTAGGCGATTGTTTGGGCAAATATCATCCGCACGGCGATGTTTCCATATATCAAGCCATGGTAAATATGGCGCAGGACTTCAATATGAGAAACACCTTGGTAAAGGGGCACGGGAATTTCGGTTCAATTGACGGCGACAGGGCGGCGGCCATGAGGTATACCGAAGTCAAGCTGGAGCCCCTTGCTTATGAATTGTTAAGAGATCTTGATAAAGATACCGTAAAGTGGGGGAAAAACTTTGACGATTCGCTTATGGAACCCCAAGTGCTCCCCGGCAGATTCCCCAATCTATTGGTGAACGGCGCTTCGGGTATAGCAATCGGGCTTTCAACCAAAATACCCCCTCATAACCTTACGGAAGTAATAGACGGCACAATAGCCATGATAGATAATCCCAACATCAGTCTTGCAAGTTTAATGGAGATTATCAAGGGACCGGATTTCCCCGGGGGCGGATACATAGAAATAGGAAATCTGGAAGAGCTTTATTCCACGGGCAAGGCTCAAATCCCCATGGCGGCAAGATATGAAATAGAAATTACGGACAACGGCAGACAGCAGATAGTCATTACCGAAATACCGTATAATGTTAACAAGGCCGATTTGCAGCAAAGGATACTTAATTTGCGTGATTCGCTTACGGCGAAAAACGGCAAGAGCGACAACATTCTGGGCGGCATAACCGAAATACTTGACGAATCCGATAAAACGGGCATAAGAATAGTTATTAAGCTCAAAAAAGGCGAGGACGCCAAAAAAATCGTGGAATACTTGTATAAAAGAACGGATTTGAAATGCAACTTTAACGCCAACATGATTGCCATTGCCGACGGCAAACCCAGACAAATGGGGCTTATCGAAATTTTGCGATACTACATAAAGCACCAAAAAAGCGTAGTGCTTAACCGTTCCAAATATGATTTGAATGTCGCCAAGAAAAGGGAACATATACTGGACGGTTTTATTATTATTCTTCCGCAAATTGACGAAGTGATAGCCATAATCAAGGGCAGCAATTCCAGAACGGACGCAAAAATCAAACTAAAAGACAGATTTAATATCAGCGACAATCAAGCTGACGCCATTCTGGATATGCGTCTTGTCAACCTTACAAAAATGGAAATAACTAAGCTTGAAAAAGAGCTTAAAGAGCTTAAAGAGAAAATCAGAAAACTGACCAAAATAATCAATTCGGAAAAAGAGTTGTCCGCAGTCGTGAAAGAGGAGTTATTGGAAATCCGCAATAAGTATAAAACCAAGAGACTTACCTTAATCGTGGACAGCATTGACGATATCATTATAGACCCCTGCGAAGAGGCTTTGAAAGGCAGCGGCAAATGCGGCTATGCGGTAATAAGCGCTGAAGGCGGGATTAAATTCCTTAATGCCAGGAATTTTATGAGCGTGCATAAAGACGCGGAATCTTCAGGATATGACGGATTGGCGAAAGCAGTCGCTTATGTCGATAAAAGCGACACCGCCATTATCTTCACCAATAAAGGCAACTGCATTAAATTAAATACCGAAACCATGCTTGAAAGCAAATGGACGGATAAAGCTTATGAATTGCATGAAGTCTTTGCGAACGCTCAAAAAGACGAAAAAGCCGTCAGCATATTGGTTGCGGGCGAAAACATTAAAGATGATGACGAAATATATATTTACACCCGAAACGGCATGGTAAAAAAGAGCCCGCTTAAAGAATATATCGTGAATAAAGATATTTATCAAGCAATAGTGCTGAAAAAGGGCGACGAAGTCATAGGCGCCGAAAAGAAAATGGAAAATGCCACCATAATCTTTGTTGCCGATGACGGAGTGTGCGTGAACGCCGAAACCGACGATATACCCTTGCAAGGCAGGAAAGCGGGCGGGGTTATCGGAATCAATCTCAACGATAACGCCAATGTGATTTTCGCAGGTCAATGCGAAGGCGAGGAAGGCTTTGAGGAAAACACCTTGGATTTGCTTGGGGAGCTGGTTGTGATAAACAACAACGGGCACGCCAAAAGGCTGATAATAGCATATATTGATATCATGAAGCGCAACCGCAAGGGTTTAAAAATCATGGATTTGTCAAAAGCCGACAAAGTGGTTTACGCTTCAATCGTTACCGACCCTTATAAAATCGTTATGGTGGACAAGGATAACAAATTTGAAGTAGTGGATACCGAGGATATTTTTATCGAGGCCAGAACGACAAAGGGAAAGAAAGTAACCTCTCTTAACAATTGCAAATTTGCGGTGAGACAAACCGAAGACGGCGTATAATTTTGCGGTTTTATTATTAAAATACGGCTGTCTTTTTAATGATATTGACAAAATAAATATAAACATTATATAATTAACTTATAAATTAAAAGGAGAATTACATGAAGAAGGCGTTTTTACTCGTATCAGCGTTGACTTTAATAATAATTATGTCCTTCGCTTTTATTGCCTGCGGCGATAAGGATGATGAATTAACTATAGTCAGGTATGAGATTAAGGATTATGAGCTTATAGAAGGCGACAAATTTGATGTTTCCAAAGTGGCTATCAATTGTTATTTGTCCGACGGCAGCGTCAGAGACGTGAAGAACAACCTTTATTTTGACAAGGCCGAACTTGAGGATAAGCTCGACGACGAAAACAATCTTTCCGAGGATTCGGCCGGCGAGTATACAGTTCCCGTCTACCATCTGGATAAGAAAATAGGCGATTTGAAAGTTATCGTTAAAGTAAAAAGATAGGTATCATATGCTGTTATCAAAGCTTGTTTCAGAAAGGACCAAAGAGATGCCAGCAGACGCGCAGATAAGAAGCCATGCGCTGCTGGTAAGAGCAGGATACATTAAATTAGTCGCAAACGGAATTTGGACGCTGTCTTGCCCCGCGAAAAGAATTTGCTCCAAAATAGAAAAAATCATACGGGAAGAAATGGACGCTATCGGCGGACAGGAAGTAAGTTTTCCCGTGGTTATGCCCAAAGAGCTTTGGGAAGAATCGGGGAGATATGCCGCCATAGGCGAGGAAATGGTTCGCTTCGAGGACAGGTGCGGCAGACCTATGGTGCTGGGAATGACCCATGAGGAAGCCGCCGTGCATTTATGCAAGAACTGGGTGTCAAGTTATCAGCAGCTTCCGTTTATGATATACCAGATTCAAACTAAATTCAGAGATGAAGCAAGGTCAAGGGGAGGGTTGATAAGAGTAAGGGAATTCGTAATGAAAGACGCGTATTCCTTCCATGCGGACAAGGAAGACCTTGAAGCTTATTACGATAAAGTATACGAAGCTTATAACAGAATCTTCAAAAGAATAGGAATGAAGGATTTTGTGGCCGTAAAATCGGACAGCGGCATGATGGGCGGAAATGTGGCTCATGAATACATGCTTCTTACCGAGGCGGGCGAAGACACCATAGCCATATGCGCTGATTGCGGTTATAAAGCCAACATTGAAGTGGCGGAAAGCGTAAGAGAGCCGATTGGGGACGAAATAAGCGAAGATATCGCGGAAGTTTACACGGCGGACAAAACCGAAATAGCCGAACTTTGCGATTATCTGAAAATCCGGCCTTTAAGAGTAATTAAAGCGGTGAGCTATAATATAAAAGGCAGCGACCAAACTGTATTGGTTTTCATAAGGGGAGACCTTGAGGTAAACGAAGCCAAGTTAAAAAAGATAATCAAAAAAGACATAGCGCCATCCAATTTGCAGGATTCCAAAGAATTGGTGGCGGGCAATATCGGACCGATAGGTTTGCGCCTTAACAACGCGATAATCATATACGACAAGTCATTGCAAAACTGCAACAACATGTACTGCGGCGCCAACAAACCCGAATATCACCTAAAAGGCGTAGACGTTCAAAGGGATATGCAAATAACTGCTTTTTACGATGTGGCAAAAGTAAAGGAAGGGGAAAGCTGCCCCGTTTGCGGAAAGGCGTTGTCGCTAAGGAACGGAATAGAGGTAGGGAATATTTTTCAGCTTGGCGATAAGTATACAAAGTCAATGAATATGGCGGTGCTTGACTCCGAAGGCAAGGCTTTTAATCCAATTATGGGCTGCTACGGCATAGGAATAGGCAGAGCGCTTGCTTCGGTAGCCGAAGAATCCAATGACGAATACGGGCTTATATGGCCTATGAGCATAGCCCCCTGGCATGTGTATTTATGCCCGTTAAGAATTGACAATCCTGAAATTAAACAAAAAGCTGACGAATTATATAATCAAATGACAAAAGCCGGTATAGAAGTACTGTATGATGACAGAGATATATCGCCCGGAGTGAAATTTTCTGATTGCGATCTTATGGGCATACCGTTAAGATTAGTAATAAGCCCCAAAACTTTGGCAAACAATCAAACAGAAATCCAATCCAGGGACAGAAGACATAAACTAAATCCAAATACAGAAGATACCATAAGGGTAATTCAAGAATTAATAAAGGAATAGTCTTCTTGAGGAGGAAATAATAATGAAAAAAGCGTTAATGTTGATTTTTGCGTTGCTTGTTGCCGCATTGCTTCTTACCGGTTGCGTTACTCCCCCCAATCCCGGAAACCAAAACGGCAACAACAATAAATATGACGATTGGGTCATTATAAATAATGCCGACGATTCCGATGTATACGGCAAATTATTGGCAGGCGTAATGGGTTCGCTTAGAGATATGTCCACCGAGAAAGTAGGCAAAAGCAACCCCATTATTTTTGTAGATTCCAAAGTCAAATTGGAGCTTAACGACCATTTATTGTGGCTTGCCATTAAATTGAATTACAATTACGACAACAATGAAGATATGAGGTTTAGCGCCGAGATTATAGACAGCGACGAAAAAAGCATAATTCTGGGCGCGTATTACATGCAAAATTATCTCTATCTTAAAATTATGGACGGAGAGGCGGGCGAGCTTAAAGTGCCCATAGAAAATGAAGTAATCAGCAAACTCTTCCCCATTGAATTTCAAGGTTTCAAAACAGAAACCATAATCGCGGCGATGTCCGAAATAATAGTGAAGAACGGTCCGATTACGGGAAGGAGCAGACTTTACGGCACAATCAGCGAATATGAATACAATTTTAATATTAATTTGCCGGGCACATTGCAAAAGATAGTAAACTTTATCAATAAAGATACCATGGAGAATTTGGACACTCAGCTTATCAGCGAAATCCTGCAAAGAATAATGGGCGTATCTTTTGAAGACATTGTAGACGGCAGCATACCCGATTCCGAAGTACAGGTCAGCTTCGCGACATCCGACAATAAGATTACCTCCTTTAGTTTTGATTTATCAATAGACCAAGACGAACACAGCGAAAATACATTATTTGACGGAGACATCATTAATTTATTGTTTGAGCTGGAAAAATTAGTTATTGACAAAACTCCTCCCACCACTCCTTTTATTCCTTTTTTCGCCTCCAATGAATATAAAAATTATGAAGATTATCTTGACAAAAGCTTCGGTCTGCAATTGGATGTAACGCAGAAAGGCAAACAGGGCGGACAGGACATTCCTTATAAAGTCAAAGCCGAATTAAAATTAGATTTTAACGATGCCGCGGAAAATGAGCTTTTGTTTGAGATATTGAACGACTCAGGCGACGCGGTAACGGGAGCGTATATATACCGAGACACCTTTTATTATTACGAAACCATTGAGGAGCAATATACCGAATTGCTGCATTTTGAGATAGACGTGCTTGATGTATTCGATAAGATAAAAAAAGGCATAACCGAAGAAGACGAGGAAGATAACGGAGACTCTCAGCCGCAGCAAGACGAAGAAGAAGATGATGACGAAGTGAATAAAACGCTAGAAATTGTCGCTTATATTTTAGGAGCGCTGAGTCTGTCAGAAGAGAGACTATCCTTTGTCATAGACAGCGGTTTTTATGAGCTGGTATTGCCGGGCTTTGAGAATATCATGGAGTATATCGACGGAGTTCTTGAAGATGTCGATTTGGAAAATATGTTCCAAGAAGCGGGCGTAGATATTGTGGGTTCCCTTATGTCCAATGCTTTTGAAATCAGCATTAACATCGGAGAGGACGCCGAAAGCTTCATATATGTTGTAGACGGCGACATTGATTTTCCCGAAGAAATATTAAACGCCGAACCCGAACAATAAATAAAAAGTTATCTTATAAATTAAAAGCTCCGCTTACGGATAAAAGCGGAGCTTTTTTACGGTATTCGAATTTAATTAATTACTATAAAAATCATATGGAATCATTAAGCAAGTCATTCATATCGTAAATTCCGTTTTGTTGCTTAACAAGAAACTTTGCGGCATTAATGCTGCCCAAAGCGAATATGGTTTTGCTTTGAGATTCATGCGTTACGGTGATAATTTCGTTATCCATAATGAACATGACCTCATGTTTCCCCACAATACTGCCGCCTCTTATGGAATGTATGCCTATTTCGTTCTTTGTTCTCTTGCCCACGATGCCTTTTCTGCCGCAAACAAAATCAGTTTTGTTGGCAAGGGCGCTTTTTACGGCATTGCCCAGCATAAGCGCGGTTCCGCTGGGAGAATCCACTTTTTTATTGTGGTGCATTTCTATTATCTCTATATCGGCTTTGTCGCCCAGCATTAAGCTTGCTTCTTTAACAAGCTTAAGCATAAGGTTGACACCCAGCGACATATTGCCCGTTTGAAAGATAGGTATTAATTTTGACGCATTGTTTATAAATTCCTGCTCCGTTTCGTTAAAGCCTGTGGTGGCGATTACGCAAGGTATTTTATTTTCCGTGGCGTAGGGCAGGTAATCGTATACGCATTCGTGCATGGAAAAATCAATAATGCAATTCGGTTTTTCCGTCGCGATATCTTTGCATGAAGAATATACGGGTATATCGAAAGTATTCTCCTTCAATAATTTATCCACACCGCAAACAGCTTTAAGCTCTTTTTCCTCTTTCAGGCAGTCATATAGGATTCTTCCCATCGTACCGCCTATGCCGTATATCAATATATTCATAATTACTCCTTAAAGTTTATGCCGAAATTCCTCATGGCCGTTTTTAATTGTTCTATTTTTTGCATTTTTATTAAAGGCAATCTCATATAGTCGGTGCAAAGTCCCATCAGCGCAGCCGCCGTTTTTACGGGAATCGGGTTTACTTCGCAGAAAAGCGCTTTCACAAGCTCGGTCATATCAAATTGCATTTGCAAGCATTTGGCGGCGTTTCCGCTGAAATATTCTTTAGCCATGTTCACCACATATTCGGGAATAATGTTTGAAGCTACTGAAATGACCGCCACCCCGCCTACGGAGAAACATGGATAAATAAGTCCGTCTTCGCCGCTCATAAGGTCTATTTCATTGCCGCAAAGCCTGACGATATCCATCATTTGAGTTATGCTGCCCGAAGCTTCCTTTATCGCCGATATATTGCGATAACCCGCAAGCTTTGCCACCGTTTCGGGCAACATGTTCAAGCCCGTTCGGGAGGGCACATTGTAAAGTATAATGGGTATGCCCACTTTATCCGCAATCGCCTTATAATGCACAACCAGTCCTTCTTGAGTGGTTTTGTTGTAATAAGGGGTTACGATTAGTATTCCGTCCGCTCCCAATTGTTCGGCTTCCTGCGAATATTCAATCGCGGTATATGTATTGTTGCTTCCCGTTCCTATAATAACGGGCGCTCTGCCGTTTACTTTTTTTATGGCATATTTTGCCACCGCCGTTCTTTCAGCGTGCGTCATGGTAGTGGGTTCGCCCGTGGTGCCGTTGATGACCAAAGCGTTTATGCCGGCGTTAAGCTGCATGTTAAGAAGTCTTTCCAATGCCTCGAAATCAATTTTGTCATCTTTAAGCGGAGTGATAAGCGCCGTTGCCGCGCCTTTGAATAAACTGCTCATAAAATCCTCCTTTATTTATTATCTTGTTCTATAAGATATTCAAGAATTTGAACTGCGTTCGTCGCGGCTCCTTTGCGGATATTGTCCGCCACCACCCAAATATTACATCCTGAGTCTACGGTGTCGTCCAGCCTTATTCTGCCCACAAAAACTTCATCTTTGTCCGCGGCGTAAATCGGCATGGGATAAACATTGTTTGAGGGATCGTCAAGCACCACGATTCCTTTTTGTTTTGAAAGACATTCTTTTATGCCCTCAAGGTCGCACGGCTTATTGAATTCTACATTGATGGATTCGCTGTGTCCGTGAAGAACGGGCACTCTTACGGTAGTCGCCGTAACCTTTATGTTGTAATCACCGAGTATCTTTTGGGTTTCGTCAATCATTTTTTGTTCTTCTTTGGTATAACCGTTTTCAAGGAAAACATCTATGTGCGGAAGCACGTTGCCTAAAATAGGGTGGGGGAATTTTGACAATTTATAATTTTTGTCCGCTCCGTATATTAAATCGTTATAACCGCTCATGCCCGCTCCGCTCACCGCTTGATAAGTAGAATACACCACTCTTTTTATGGAATACCTATCGTGAAGGGGCTTCAAAGCAACAACCGCTTGTATGGTGGAGCAGTTTGGATTCGCGATTATGCCCTTATGTTTCAAAGCGTCTTGAGCGTTTACTTCGGGCACTACCAGAGGCACGTCGGGATACATTCTCCATTGGCTGGAATTATCTATTACCGTGGCGCCGTATTTGACAAATACGGGCGCGAAATTTTTTGAAACAGAGCCTCCCGCCGAAAACAGAGCGTAATCTATTTTTCTGGATTTAATGTTTTCTTCGTTAAGCTCAATAACCGTATATTCTTTTCCGAGAAAATTTATTTTTTTGCCGGCCGATTTTGCTGAAGCAAAAAGAAAATATTGTTCCACCGGCAGTATGCGCTCGCTAAGCACCTGCAAAAATTTGTTTCCTACCATTCCGGTAGTTCCCACGACAGCGACGTTGTAAGTTTTCATAAAGCCCTCCTGTAATTAATAAAAACAGCGGTATTGAATATAACACCGCCGTAAATAGTCCATAAATGCTGAAATGCTGAGTAGCGCTTCACCTTTATGGTGACAGTCCGGCGGATATTCTCCTGCCGAACCAGCATTATTCCCGCAGAAAAGGAGTAATACTTCGGCGATTATGCCCTTTCGGTATTTTTATAAGGTTCTGCCCCTTTTTCCGATACGGAACAAAAATACTTACTGATGCTAACCGCTCCTCTATTCAAGCAAGTGTTTTTATTATATTATCAAATATAGATATCATTGTCAACTATAGGCGGCGTTATCTCTCGCTATATAATTTATTAGGCAATATATTCAAATTGCATACTTTTTGTCATGCGCGCTCAGGGCTTTTTTATCGGCTATTCGCGTTAAGATAAATTTAAGGTAAATCCATAATAATGATATTGTAAAAAGGTTAACCCTTTTTACCTTTTATTTATTTACGGCGTAAAACGGTTGACTTCGTTTTACTTTTAATTTACAATAGACACGCTAACCAAAATGGAGGAAGAATGGAATTATTTAATATCACCACCAACAAGCTGATTAACGATATAATGTCAAACGACGCGCTGGCGGTCATGCTTTTTGCGCCGGCGGGCTCGGGCAAAACCGATTTTTTGACCGAACTTGGCAATAGATACCGCACAGTTTTTTGGTTTAACGCCTTAACTGACAATGTGGAATCTTTCAGCTTATGCTTGGCCGAAAAGATTTTCAGGGATAATCCTTCGGCTATGCAAAAGATAAAACAGTTGAGGTACAGCGAATCGGAATTAAACAACGAGGTTATAATAATTACCGCGCTTTTACAGCATATATCCACAATCAAAGGCAATTGTTTGCTTGTATTTGAAAGAATGGAAATGCTTCCCGAAAATTTTGACTACGGGCTTATTGAAAGGTTGATAAAGCATTGTCCCAAAAACCTTAAGATTGTCGTGTCATCCGATTCGTTTATTAACTTCGATTACAACGCTTTTGAACCGTTATGCCCCATATTGATTGATGAAAACGTGCTGGGCCAAAAGCCGTCCAAGCCGGATTTCGTTACATATGTAAAAGACTTCAACGCCAAACAAAAAGCTTTTTTGGCGTATATTTCGGATTTGGATTATCTTGACAGGGATTTCATCAAAACTTTTTATCCCGAAGGGGTGGAAGTGCTTGAAAGGCTGAGCTGTCAAGAATGCTATGTGGTCACAAGAGATATCAAATATTTCCGTTTGAACACGCTTTTCCGCAAATGGCTGCAAAGGCGCAAAGACGAGTTTGTGGAAGAGCTGAAGTTTTTTGATTCCGTAAACGCTGCCCAGCGTTTGGGCGACTATCTTTTAAGCGAAAAGCGCTATTATGACGCCTTCAAGGTTTTTCATAAAGCAGGCGACATGAATAAGATTGAATATTGCCTGCAGGGCATATTCTCCAATAAAAGCATGAAATTAAATCTTTTCAGCTACGCCAAGTATTACAAAAATACCGTTCACGAATGCGTAAAAGATTATCCTTATTACAGGCTTTATTTGGCTTTCCATTCGTTTGTCAACGGCAATTATAACTTGTCGTATATTTCCGCCAAAGAGCTTTTAAGCGCCTTTAAGGACACCGATAAAAACGCTTATCTTTGCTGCAATTTATTAATGTTGAGATGTCATATAAAGGTGGGGAGATATGATGAAGCTCTTGAACTCATTAAGGAGCTCAAACCCCGTTACGAAGACAATCTTAACGATTACGAAAATATATTGCCGTATATCCCGCTGGTTTACAGGGAACTGGATTTGTCCTTAAACTTTTCCGAAATGACAAGGTATGAGGGAATACTTGAAAAGCAAGAAAGCAAAGACAGGATATGGTATGTCAAAGTTATGCAATCCATAGCCGAAGCGTATTTTGATATCGGCAATTATAAAAAAGCCATACAGATTACTTCCCAGATTAAGAAGGTCATACTTTATTATGTCATACCGCATAATATGATTATGTTCTATTATTTTTCGGGCGAAATTGAAATGGCCTCAAGCATAGCCAACAGCGCTTTGAGGTTCGCTCTCAAGCACGACATAACTAAGGATGTATCCTTGCTTTACACCGCGCTTGCCAATATCGATATGTATTACGGCAAAGTCAAGGAAGCCCTTCAGAAATACGATATAGCGGTAAGCTTGGACAAAGAAAACAGTTATACGAAGTTTTATAATATATCCCAAAGATGTATGGCGTACGCAAGACACGGGGATTTGAACTACGCCAAGGAAGTATCCCACATATATCTTAAGTACTGTGAAACCTACGCCCCTCAATACGCCAATATGCTGCTTTGTTCGCTGGCTTTTTGTTTTTATCGTTTGGGCAATAAAGAGAAAGCTTATTTTTACGCCACTAAATGCGTTACGCAGTCTAAATCCCGTTCTATTTTCTGGCTGTGCGGGATGGCGATAGCGACGGCTTATTTATTGGAAAGAGGCGATTTGAAAGACGCCAACAGTTTGGTTAGGAATATACTTAAATCCAGTTATGTATACGGAATGGAAATCATGGTGGTGGACAACATCGACGTGTTTGAGCCTTTATTGACATACGCGTCAAAAAACGGCATAGAAACGGCATATATCGATAAGCTTAACACAATGATAAAGAAAAAAGAGGGCATGAAGCAGGTTTCGCATAATCTGAAAATTAAATTTTTCGGCGCCACCGCCGTTTATTCGGGCAATACCGAAATCCAATGGAAGACAAGAAAAGCCAAACAGCTCTTCCTGCATTATATCCTCGCCGGCAAAGAAGGCATTGACAGAAACCTCATTATTGAGTATTTATGGAAAGATTATGTGTATGAATCGGCTATTAACAACCTTAAGACCACCAATAACATAATCAGGAAGACTCTTGCCCAACACGATGTGGATTTTGAGCTTGACTACATTAACTGCAAATATATACTGCACATAAATAATGTTGTCAACGATTATGAGGATTTTCTTAAATTGCTTGATGTTTATAAGAATGAAGAGAATATCATTAACCGCAAAAACGATATGAACGAATTGCTGGAAAGATTTAAGGACGGTTTTGCCGTTGAAATAAGCAATGAGCATTTTAATAAGCACAGGGCATCTTTGTCGCAGGAAATGACAATACTTTTATTGAAGCTTGTTTCGGATTTAATTGCCAGAAAAGATTATATCGACGCCAAGAAATATTTGATATTCCTTAAACAAATAGATAAATCCGAAAACTATGAAAAACTGTCCGAAGAGATAAACTCTCATCTTATATAATTTCATAACAGAAAGGCGAACTGGTTTTGACTAATGAGAATTAACAACGAATGGAAAGATTATAGGTTGATAGCGACCGGAAACGGCATGAAGCTTGAGGATTTCGGAGGGGTGATATTACTCAGACCGGATCCTCAAATTATTTGGGAGCAGCCCTTTGATATGCGAAAATACAAGGGTCTTAACGCCGTCTATGAAAGAAGCTCCAGCGGCGGAGGCAAATGGACGGTATTAAAGGAATATCCTCAAAAGTTTTTTGTTTCTTGGCGCAATCTCAAATTCAACTTAAAACTTATGGGCTTTAAGCATACCAGCGTTTTTCCCGAACAAGCGGCCAATTGGGCGCTGATTATGGATACCATAAAAAGCGCGCGCAGAGAGGTTAAAGTTTTGAACCTGTTTGCTTATACGGGCGGCGCTACGCTGGCTTGCTTGGCGGCGGGCGCTTGGGTTTGCCACACCGACGCCGCCAAATCCATGTGCGAAAGGGCAAAAACCAATGTGGCGCTGTCCAAGCTTGACGGCTCAAAGGTCAAATATATTGTGGATGACTGCGTCAAATTCGTGGAGAGAGAAATAAGAAGAGGCAACAAATACGATGCCATAATTATGGATCCTCCCAGCTACGGAAGAGGCCCAAAGGCGAAAAATGGAAATTGGAAGACAATATTTATTCTTTGGTAAAGCTCACAAAAAACGTGTTAAGCGACAATCCGCTTTTTTATTTAATAAATTCATATACCACAGGGCTGCAGCCTACCGTTATGAAAAATATTTTAGACTTAAATTTTTGCGGTATTAAACACAATACTGATGCCTACGAAGTGGGCATACCTTCCGAGCAAGGCATAATCCTGCCTTGCGGTTGCTCGGCGTTTATGAAAATTTAATGGATTTTTTTAATTCAATTCTGTTGAACTTATAATAAACAACCTTTTTATAGTTAATAATTTTAATTGCATTTTAATTTTTGGTATGGTATATTGATTATAATCAATCTTTAATCGTGGCACAGAGATGCCGAAAGATAATTAATACCAAAACAATGATTATCTTGCCCGCATAGCTGTGCGGGTTGTTTTTTAGCCATAAGGAGGCGCGCGAAAAATGGCGACAATGCAAAAAAAAGCCGTATTGATGGATTCCTTAGCGCTTAACAGAGCGCTGGTAAGGCTGTCTCATGAAATTATCGAAAAGAATAAAGGAACGGATAATATCGCTTTGGTGGGCATCAGGACAAGGGGTGTGCCTTTGGCCCAAAGACTTGCCCAATTTATCAAAGCAAGCGAAGGCGTGGAAATTAAGGTGGGCATACTCGATATAACATTATACCGTGACGATTTGTCGATAATAGCCGACCATCCCATAATAAATTCCACCGATATAGACTTTAACATTGTAAGCAAGCATATTATTCTTGTTGACGATGTGCTTTATACGGGCAGAACGGCAAGAGCGGCCATTGAAGCCATTATGGAAATGGGAAGGCCGGCCAGCATACAGCTTGCTGTTGTGGTTGACAGAGGACATAGGGAGCTGCCTATACGAGCCGATTATGTGGGCAAAAATGTTCCCACATCGCGAAACGAGGTTATCAAGGTGGACCTTGAAGAAACGGACGGCAAAGACGAAGTGATTTTATACGAAAAAGTTTAGGTCTTTTTAATTAAAGACCTTTTTTTTGTGGGAATAAAGGGGTGGCGATATATGGGCAGAAAAGATTTGCTTGGACTAAAAGAGCTTGACGCGTCGGAATTAATTAATATTCTCGATGTGGCAAGAGAGATGAAGAAAATACTTGCGCAAGGCGTAAAGAGAGTTCCTCATCTTCAAAACAAAAGCATGGTAACGCTTTTTTACGAAAACAGCACCAGAACCAGAATGAGCTTTGAGCTGGCGGGGAAATTCCTTTCGGCGTCGGTATCCAATGTCGTTGTCCGGAATTCATCCGTTCAAAAAGGAGAATCGCTTATTGATACGGGCAAAACGCTTGACGCGCTTATGACTGACGTAATCGTCATCAGGCATAATTGCTCGGGCGCTCCTCATTTGCTTGCCAAAAATGTAAAAGCAAGCGTTTTGAACGCGGGAGACGGCATGAATGAACACCCCACGCAGGCGCTTTTGGATATGTTCACCATGCGCGAAAAATTAGGGGAAATAAAAGGGCTTAAGGTCGCCATAGTGGGGGACATTAAGCATTCAAGGGTGGCAAGAAGCAACATAATAGGCCTTAGCAAGCTGGGGGCGGATGTTTACATTTCAGCTCCCGGTACGCTGATACCGTATGATATTGAAAAAATGGGCGCTAAGGTATGCCCTTTGGATAAAGCGGTAGAAGGCGCGAACGTGGTTATGGGGCTGAGAATGCAGCTTGAACGCCAGCAAAGCGGGCTAATACCGTCCCGAAAAGAATACGGAAGATTCTATGGGCTTACCGACGAAAGGATGACAAAAGCCGCCAAAAACGCGCTCGTAATGCATCCGGGGCCTTTGAACAGAGGGGTTGAGCTTACTTCGGAAGTGGCCGATTGCGGGCAAAGCGTCATTAACGAACAGGTTACAAACGGCGTTGCCGTCCGAATGGCGGTATTGTTTTTACTGACAAGGGGAGGCAGAAAGATATGAAGCTGTTAATAAAAGGCGGAAACTTAATCGGATATGATAAACCCGCGGATATACTCATGGACGGCGGCAAGGTCAAGACCATTGCTTACGATATCGTTGAACAATGCGATAAGGTTATTGACGCCAAAGGCAAATATGTTTTGCCCGGTTTGATTGACATGCACGTGCACTTAAGAGAGCCGGGCTTTGAGCACAAAGAGAATATATATACGGGCGCCAAAGCGGCGGCAAAAGGGGGATTTACTTCGGTATGCTGCATGCCAAACACGAGGCCTGTTTGCGATAATGAATCGGTGGTAATTTATATAAAAGACCAGGCGGCAAAAGCCGATTTTTGCAGAGTTTTTCCCATAGGCGCCATAACAAAAGGCTCGCAAGGCAAGGAACTGGCGGAAATAGGTTGTATGAAAGAAGCGGGCATTGTAGGCATAAGCGATGACGGCAATCCGGTGGAGAATTCTCAAATAATGCGTTTGGCTTTGGAGTATGCGGCGGATTTCGGGGTGCTTGTAATAAGTCATTGCGAAGATAAGAATTTGGTTGCCGACGGTATCGCGAATGAGGGCTATAACGCCACTCTGGCCGGACTGAGAGGCAATACGAAAGCCGCCGAAGAAGTTATTGTGGCAAGGGAAATATGCCTTGCCGAAACGCTTAACACTTCGGTGCATATAGCTCATGTAAGCACGGCGGGAAGCGTGGAAATGATACGCCATGCCAAGAAAAGGGGAGTTAAGGTTACTTGTGAAACCTGTCCCCATTATTTTACGCTGGAAGACAGCTTGCTTTCAAGTTACGACACCAATATTAAGGTTAATCCGCCCATCAGAACCGAGAAAGACCGTTTGGCGATAATAGAAGGCATTAAGGACGGCACAATAGACTGCATAGTAACCGATCACGCGCCGCACCATGAAGACGAGAAAAAAATTGAATTTCAATATGCCTCGAACGGTATCAGCGGGTTGGAAACCTCATTCGCTTTATCGTATACTTATTTGGTTAAGGCGGGACATATTTCGCTTGCCAAGCTGGTTGAGCTTATGTCCATTAATCCCGCGAGAGCGCTTAAGCTGCCCTTTGAAGGGCTTAAAGAAGGCTGTACGGACATAACCATTGTGGATATTGATTCTCCGTACACAATAGACGTGGCAAAATTTTTATCAAAAGGAAAGAATTCACCTTTCAACGGTTATGAAGTTTACGGCAAAGCATTGTATACTATAAGAAATGAAAAAATAATAAATTGCGAGGTATTATGATAATAGACAGTTTGATTGAGAAAATTAAGGAATGCAACAATCCGTCGGTAGTCGGCCTTGACACCATGGTAAGCTATTTGCCCGACAACGAAGGCATTAAGGATAATTATACCGCCGGCGAGCGGATATTGGAGTTCAATAAGGCTATTATTGACAATATCTATGATATAGTGCCCGCCGTTAAGGCGCAAATAGCTTGTTATGAAATGTACGGCTTGCCCGGCATAAAAGCGTTTAACGACACCTTGCTTTATGCCGAAAAAAGGGGAATGCTTACCATAGCCGATGTCAAAAGGAACGATATCGAGTCTTCGGCAAAAGCTTACAGCAACGCGTTTTTGGGAAGGAACGATATCGGACTTAAAAGATTCTTTAAAAATGACTTTATTACCGTAAACGGCTATTTCGGCACCGACGGCATTAAGCCTTTTGTGGAAGACTGCGCCGAAAGGAATAGAGGAATCTTCGTGCTTGTAAAAACCAGCAATCCTTCTTCGGACGAATTCCAAAATCTTACTCTTGAGGACGGCAGAAAGGTATATGAAGCCATGGCCGACCTTGTCAGCGAATGGGGCAAACCGCTGATAGGGAAATACGGCTACAGCAGCGTAGGCGCGGTTGTGGGCGCCACGCACAAAGAAGAAGGCGAGAAGCTTAGGGCAAAAATGCGCCATACTTTCTTTCTCATACCCGGTTACGGCTTTCAAGGCGGCAATGCGGATATGATTAAAGGATTTTTCGATAAAGACGGTTTGGGCGGCATTGTAAATTCCTCAAGAGGAATATTGCTTGCTTATAAAAATGAAAAATACAGCAACGATTTCACCAAAGCTGCCCGTCAAGCCGCGATTGACATGAGAGAGGACTTGAACAGAGTATTGGGCAGGTAAAAATGGGATTTTTGGTGCTTGAAAACGGCAAATATTTTCAAGGCAAACTTTTCGGAAGCAAAAATAATGTAATCGGAGAAGTTGTCTTCAACACAAGCATGACGGGATATGAGGAAATAATTACCGATCCCGCCTATTACGGGCAAATCGTAGCTATGACTTATCCGCTGATAGGGAACTATGGAGTAAACAGCGAAGACGTGGAATCCTCTTCCCCCAAAATTAAAGGGCTTGTGGTAAGAGAACTTTGCGATTATCCTTCCAATTGGCGCTCGGAAAGAACGCTTGAACAATATTTGATTAAGCATAACATCACCGGCATACAAGGACTTGACACGCGGGATTTAACTAAGACATTGCGCGATAACGGCGTAATGAACGGCATAATTTGCAATGAATTGCCCACCCAAGCGGAATTAAAACAAATGAAAGAGTACGCCATCAAAAATCCCGTTAAGGAAGTAGCCGTCAAAGAAAAGTATCATATTAAAGGCAATGAAAAAAAGAAAATAGCCGTTATCGATTTGGGGCACAAGAAATATATCCTTAACGGACTATGTCAAATGGATTTCGATATTACCGTTTTTCCGCCGCTAACAAGCGCCGACGAAATCTTAAGCGGCGATTTCAAAGGCTTGGTGATAACCGACGGTCCGGGCGATCCCAATGATAATGCCGACACCATTAAAAATATAGGTTTATTGCTGGGCAAACTTCCCATATTGGGCATAAGCATGGGGCACCAATTGCTTGCGCTTGCTTTGGGCGGCCGCGTTATCAAATTAAAATACGGTCACAGGGGAAGCAATCAGCCCATAAAAAATCTTCTCAGCGGCAAAATGAGCATTACCTCGCAAAACCACGGATATGTCGTGGACGCCTCTTCCTTGCCCGACTATGTTAAAGTCAGCTGGATTAATTGGAACGATAAAACGGTAGAGGGGATTATATGCGATAAATTCAAAGGCCTGGGCGCGCAATTCCATCCCGTTTTGGACGATAAAATTGACAATGACGGCATATTTAATAATTTTGCCGCCATGATGGATTTATGAGGAATAAATGATTAATACAAAGGCTGAAATTATCAGCAATACATTATTAAAAAACAATATTTATGAATTGCGGCTGGAAATAAAGAATATGCCCGCTGTCAATTGCGGGCAATTCGCAATGGTCGATTGCGGAAGCGAAGACGGAATAACCTTAAAAAGACCGATAAGCATTCATTCTTTTGAAAAAAATACGGTAACGCTGCTGTATCAAGCGGTGGGCAAAGGCACAAAAGCTTTATCAAAACTTCCTAAATCAAAAAAAATTGATATCATAATCCCCTGCGGAAACGGCTTTGATGTTAAAAACTACAAAAAGATTGCCCTAATGGGGGGCGGCTTGGGGGTTTTTCCTTTATATTCGGTCATAAAACAGCATCCGCGTTTGGAATATTACGCATATCTGGGTTGCAAAGACAAAAACGGCTTTGTTTGCTTGGATAAGTTTCAATCAAGCTGCAAACGCGTGGTAATCGCCACCGACGACGGAAGCTTGGGAAGCAAGGGAGTAATTACCGATAAACTGAATTTTGCCGGCGTAGACGCGGTTTTTGCGTGCGGCCCTAAACCTATGTTAAAGGCGCTCAAAGATAAAGTTAAAGGTATCCAAACACCTGTTTATGTTTCGCTTGAGGAAAGAATGGGGTGCGGATTCGGCGCATGCTTGACATGCGCTTGCCAAACAATGGACGGCAACAAAAGGGTTTGCGTTGACGGTCCCGTATTCGATATAAACGAGGTGGTTTTATGAGCGCTCTTAAGACCGTTATTTGCGGCATTGAATTTAAAAATCCCGTTATCGCCGCCAGCGGCGTATATAATTTCGGAGAAGAATTTAAGCAATTTTACGATATCTCAAAACTTGGCGGCATTTGCTTAAAAGGCTTGACTTTGGAAAAAAGAGAGGGCAATTTTTCTCCCCGCATAGCCGAAACCTACGGCGGAATAATCAACAGCGTGGGGCTGCAAAATCCCGGCCTGGACTGTTTTTTGAATGATTATGAAAATAAGTTAAAAGACATTGATTCCGTTATAATAGCCAATATCGCGGGCAACACCGTTGAAGATTATTGCGTTATAGCCGAGCGCTTAAACGCTTCCAAAAACATTGATATGCTGGAGCTTAACATAAGCTGTCCTAATGTGAAGAAGGGGGGAGTGGCTTTTGGCGTGGAGCCTAAAGAGGTTGAGAGGATAACTTCTGCGGTAAAGAAAAGAACCGACAAGCCGCTGATAGTCAAGCTTACGCCTAATGTATCTTATATTGCTGATAACGCCAAGGCCGCCGAAAACGGAGGGGCGGACTGCATATCTTTGATCAATACCGTAAAAGCGATGGCGATTGATTATAAATCAAGACGCCCCATACTTGCCAATGTAATAGGCGGATTGAGCGGCAGAGCCATTAAGCCGATAGCGTTGAGAATGGTTTTTGAATGCTACAACGTCGTAAGAATACCGATAATCGGCATGGGCGGAATATTTGATTTTGCCGATGCCGTTGAGTTTATGCTGGCGGGAGCTTCGGCGGNNAACCGCCAATCTCGTCAACCCTATGGCGTCAATTGAAATTATAGAGGGATTGCGGAATTATTGCGTTGAAAACAATATTGATAACATCAAGGAAATTGTGGGAGGGCTGATTATATGACCGACAAAGAAATAATTGAAATCTTTCAAAAGACAGGCGGCTTGCTGAAAGGTCATTTTTTATTGACAAGCGGACGGCACAGCGACCAATATATGCAATGCGCCAAAGTATTCGCTTCTCCTCAATACAGCGAAATTCTTTGCGCCGCTCTAGCCTCAAAGCTTTCGCATCTTGAAATTGATTGCGTGGCCTCTCCCGCGATAGGCGGAATAATTATGGGATATTCAATCTCCAATCATCTCGGCGTAAGGAATATTTTCGCCGAAAGAGAAGAAGGAGTTATGACTTTTCGACGCGGCTTTACGCTTTCAGAAGGGGAAAAGTGTCTTGTGGTGGAAGATGTGGTAACCACGGGCGGCTCGGTAAAAGAGGTTATGGAATTGATAAATAATAATGGCGGCGAAGTAGTAGCCGTAGCTTGCATCGTGGACAGAAGCGGCGGCAAGGTTGATTTTGGAAAACCTTTTTTCAGTCTTTTGTCTATGGAAATAAACTCTTACCCGTCCCAAGATTGCCCCATATGCAGAGAAGGAAAAATTCCGTTGATTAAGCCGGGCAGCAGAAATTTTGTTTCAAAAGCAAAAAAAGATTGATTTATATCATCCATTATCGATGTCTTTAATCGACAAAGGCTTGACGGAAACGGTTTTATAATTGACATAATTAACCATACCCGGCAAGCCCCCTTTCGCTCGTCTTACATTTTTTCGCAAAGTATAATCCACATCTACTTTTCCCGAATGTTTGCCCTCCGAATAATAAGCGGTGAGGGCTGCGGCTTTGAGCAGAACGCTTTGGGGAATTTGCCCGCCTTTTATTATTGTGTGCGCTCCGTGAAAATTTTTGGCGTGCATCCAAATGTCCTCGCTCTTTCCGATATCAAAGGTAACTTGATTGTTTTGTTGATTGTTTTTGCCGATATATGTATCGTAACCGTCGATATTGATATAAAGGGGGGAAGAAGGGATAAGTTTTTTGCGGGACTTCACTGTTTTGTTTATATTGTCGGCAGTATTATCCAAGCTCGTCAATTCTTGATAAATTTCTTCAAACTCCTGTTTGGTGTCGGAGTTTGCTACCGCTGTTTCAATGCTTTTAAGATAATCAAGCTTTTGATTTAATTCTTCCAAGCGTTCTTGCGCTATTTGTTTTGCTCGCTTAAGCTTGCGGTATTTTTTGAAATACAAATCGGCGTTTTGTTGAGGGCTTTTGGATGAGTCCAAGGGAATCTCCTCAGATTGTCCGCTATAAAAATTATGGCACACAAGCTTGTCAGCGCCTTTATTTATCTTATGGAAATTGCATAAAATCAATTCGCCGTAAATTTTATGGATTTCCGCGTTGCCGCCTTCCTTTATCCTTTTTTCGCAGTCTTCAATTCTTCTTTGAAATTTAGTTTTCAATGATTTTATCAGCTTGTTTATTTGAGAAGTATTGTTTTTCTTTCGAACCTGAGCGTCTTTTTCGGAATAATACAAATTAAGACATTCGTTCAGCATGGGATAATAGACATAATCATAATTTAATGAAAGGTAGTTTGTCATATAATAGTCTTTAATGTTTCCTTTGGAATCATATCCCAAACAGGGCTTAAACATTGAAGTTTTTGCGATATCAAAAAACTGATTTATCACTTCAAGAGGAAATCTGTTGTTCCTATAAACAATTTCTTTGGCGGTGTCTTTTGAAATTCCACCGACATGCTGCAGCAGATATGCGCTGTCATATTCTTTATCTTCAATAAACAAAAGGGATAATTTATCTTTTTGAGCCCAAGAAACTTTTTGCTGTCGGGGAGGAATATACTTTATTCCGGGGATAATCGGCCTGTCGGGATTGCGTTCGATATATACTCTTTGAGCGGCGTCCAAAATTATATATTCGTTATCCGCTAAAATAATATTGCTGTATCTGCCCATAAGCTCGGCTATAAGATAGAATTTTGTCCTGTCGCCCATTTCATTTAGGGCGCTTATTTCTATCTTAACTATTCTGTCATAATCAATTAAAGAAATATTATTCACAATACCGCCGCCGATATGCTTACGGAGCAGCATGCAAAACGGTTTTGCGGAAAGGGGATTTTGTTTT